>LNFM01000884.1_pt1 | contig 142810 bp, 134 predicted proteins | sample 596031 | NCBI WGS metagenome assembly LNFM01 (sample SAMN04254537, study PRJNA301005) | activated carbon metagenome | isolation source: dual media filters at the Ann Arbor, Michigan drinking water treatment plant | place: USA: Ann Arbor
ATCCCCTACACCGTCGACGAGAACGGCGCCTTCACCAAGGACGCGCCGGGCTTCGAGGGCAAGCGCGTCATCACCGACAAGGGCGAGAAGGGCGACGCCAACCAGGCCGTCATCGACGCGCTGGTCAAAGCAGGAATGCTGCTCGCGCGCGGCCGACTGAAGCATCAGTACCCGCACTCGTGGCGCTCAAAGAAGCCGGTGATCTTCCGCAATACGCCCCAGTGGTTCATCCACATGGACAAGGAGATCCCGTACCTGGAGAAGCTCTCGCGCGAGCTGCGGGCGAAGTCGGCTTCGGCCGGCGGCGCGGGCCACAATCAGGCGGTGCCGAAAACGTTGCGCGAGGTCTCGCTGCAGTCGATCCGCGATACCGAGTGGGTGCCGAAGTCCGGCGAGAACCGCATCACGGGCATGATCGAAGCCAAGCCCGACTGGGTCATCTCGCGCCAGCGCGCGTGGGGCGTGCCGATCACCGTGTTCGTGCGCAAGTCCGACGGCGAGGTGCTGGTCGACGCGAAGGTCAACCAGCGCATCTACGACGCCATGTACGCCGAGGGCGCGGATGCGTGGTTCTCGGATACGGACGGCGCGCGCTTCCTCAAGCCCGAGTACAATCCGACCGACTTCGAGAAGGTCAATGACGTCCTCGACGTGTGGTTCGACTCGGGCAGCACGCACAGCTACGTACTCAATGACCCGCACTTCCCGAGCCTCATGGGCATCGAGCGGCAGGTCGATGGCGGGCGCGATCGCGTCATGTATCTCGAAGGCTCGGACCAGCACCGCGGCTGGTTCCATTCCTCGCTGATCGAATCCTCCGGCACGCGCGGGCGTGCGCCGTTCGACGTCGTGCTCACGCACGGCTTCTGCCTCGACGAGAAGGGGCAGAAAATGTCGAAATCCGTCGGCAACGTGACGGCGCCGCAGGACGTGATCAAGACTTCGGGCGCCGACATCCTGCGCCTGTGGGTGGCGGCTTCCGACTATTCGGACGATCTCCGCATTGGGCCGGAGATCCTGAAGAACTTCGTCGAGACCTATCGCAAGATGCGCAACACCATGCGCTGGATGCTCGGCACGCTCGCGCACTACAAGCCCGAGCACGAAGTGAAGATCGCCGACATGCCGGAGCTGGAGCGCTATATGCTGCACCAGCTCGCCACGCTGGAGCCGCTCGTGCGCCGCGCCTACGCGGAGTACGACTACAAGCGTGTCGTCTCGGCGCTCGCGCAGTTCATGAACACGGAGCTGTCGGCTTTCTATTTCGACATCCGCAAGGACGCACTCTATTGCGATGCGCCGTCGAGCGTTCGGCGGCGCGCCGCGTTGACCTGCGTCGAGCATATCTTCCAGTGCGTGACGACGTGGATCGCACCGATCCTCGTGTTCACTGCGGAGGAAGCCTGGCTCCAGCGCTATCCGAGCGAGGACGGCTCGGTGCATGTCGAGACGTTCAGGTCGGCCCCGCCTTCGTGGCGCGACGATGCGCTTGCCCAGAAGTGGGAGCGGGTGCGCCGCGTGCGCTCGGTCGTGACGGGCGCACTCGAAGTTGAGCGGGCAGCGAAGCGCATCGGCTCGAGTCTTGAAGCGGCGCCAGTCGTGCATGTGACCAATGGCGATCTCGGCGCGGCTCTCGCAGGCGTCGACATGGCCGAGGTTTGCATCACATCCGCCATCCGGATCGTCGGCAGCCCGGCGCCTGACGGCGCGTTCTCCTTGGCGGACGTGTCTGGCGTTGCGGTCGTCCCGGCTCGCGCCGAGGGCCGGAAATGCGCACGCTCGTGGCGGATCACGACCGACGTCGGCAGCGACCCGGCCTATCCCGATCTCTCCGCCCGCGATGCCGCCGCAATGCGCGAGCTTGATGCAGCATGAGCGACGCCGAGAACGGCATCGTCGTGGAAAATGCGCCGAGCGAGCGACGCGGCTGGCTCTGGGGTGGCCACGCGCGGCTCGGCCTTTCGTTACTGCTCGCGACGCTAGTGATCGACCAAGTCCACAAGTGGTGGATGCTCAACGTCTATGACATCGCCGCGCAGGAGCCCGTGCGGATCACGCCGTTCTTCGATCTCGTGTTCGTCATAAACAAGGGGATCAGCTACGGCCTGCTCGCCCAGGACGGACACGGGGGGCAGTGGACACTCGCCGGATTTGCCGTGCTGACCTCGATCGGGCTCTGGATCTGGCTGGTGCGCGGGAATGTGGGTCCGCTAATGGCCGCCTCGCTCGGGCTGATCATCGGCGGCGGGCTTGCCAATGCGCTCGACCGCGTCATTCTCGGCGGAGTCGCCGACTTCTTCCACCTCTACGCGTATGGCTGGAGCTGGTACGTCTTCAATCTCGCCGACGTCGCCATAGTTGCCGGGGTCGTGGGGCTGCTATATGACTCTTTCTGGCCGAATCGTAATGATGCCGCAAAGGGCTCATAGCTATTAGCATTCTGCCACTCAGCGCACCGGGGGATGGGGCGCCGGTTGGCATAGTTGGGGGTGGCAAGGCATGGCCGCGAAAACAGCACGTATCAGCCGCCGCATCCGCGTGGGAATAGCGACCGTCATTTCAGGCGCCGCTTTGCTCGGTGGCTGCGCGGACGGCATCGAGATCAACAGCCCGCTGCTCAATTCCATCGGTCTCAGCACGGCCGCGCTGTCGAAAAAGGAAGAGCCGAAGCTGCAGCCACGCGCGCCGCTCGTGATGCCACCGAGCACGCAGCGCCTTCCGGAGCCGGGTGCAGCGCCCGCGCCTGCTTCTACGGCAGCAGCCAACCCCGCTTGGCCCAAGGACAGGGATCAGGAACGCGCAGTCGCCGCCGCCCAGAAGAAGTCACAGCAGGCTGAGTACTGCCGCGACGGCAACTGGAAGGAACGGGCCATGGACGGCGGCGAGAGCCATACCGTCGGGCCTAGCAGCGTCTGCGGCTCGATCTTCGGTGTAATTGGGGACATGTTCAGCGGTCCTCAGCCCGATGCTTCGCCAAACCCCTGATCGGCGAGCTGATCTCTCTCGATCTCTGAAAGTTAATATTTAGTTGCGGCCCGAGCAGCCGCAGCGCCGGCTTGTTGCATTGCAAAATAACCATTGCTGCGGCGCAAAAGTCGCACTATATTGTGTGCTGATATCCCAGCACACCGCCGCGAGGCCATCATGATTGCGCGTTCGTTCGAGCTTCCGGCGACGATGGCCCGCTTCTGGGTCGACAGTTCCCTCCAGATGATGCGGTCGACGAGCGATCTCTGGGCCGGCTTCCTGCTGCCGGCTGCCCGCTCACGTTCTGCCTCCTCGACAGCCTCGCCTTGGTGGATGCCGCCCCAGGCGTCGAACGCTCCCGCGAACCCGGCTTTCTGGCCTGCGACCATGACCGCCGGCGCGTGGATGCCGGCGTGGTCAAATGCGCTGTCGATGTCGCCCGGGGCAATGCCAGTCGCCAATCCATTCCTGGCGTGGCTACCCACTGTGGGCGCCGCATCGACAAACAACCCGTTCGCCCTATGGCAGCAGATCTGGCTCAATGGCGCGGCGCCGGCCGTCAATAGTTCTTGGCCGGCAGCTGTCACCCCCGCTGCCGTTGATCCCCTCTGGCAGCCCGTTGCTGCTGCCTACAGGACTGCCAATGGTCATGCCATGGCCGCTGTCCTCCGCACCATGGCCGACGTCGTCGAGCCCAAACCGCAGGTCACAGCGGCGCAGTACTGGCCGAACACGCTCGGCACGCGTCACTGATCGCCTACCCATCTCAGGCTTTCTGCTCCCAGCGTCCGGCATCGCTCTGGCGCCAGTAGGCCGCCTTGCATCCCTGCGCACGAACCCGCTGCCACTGCGCACGCGCGGCAGCCAGGGCATCCCCGTCGCGCCCGTCGAAGATCACGACGATGCGTGTATAGCCCGCGTAAGCTTCCATATCCGCCCCATCGAGCAGGAAGCGAACGCCCGCGCCGTTGTCATTCTCTTCACCGACAGTCAGCAGAATGGGCTGGCGATCGGGGGCGCTCTCCTTTGCCGTGCCATGCGGCAGGAAGCTGTCCTCGGCATAGGTCCACAAGTGCGCGTCGAGCGCCTCGAGGCGTTCTGTACTCCCTACCTGTACGACGGCGCGCCAGCCGCGCTCGAGCGTCCGCTGAAGCAGGCTCGGCAATACCCTTTCGAGCGGCTGGCGCTCGAGGTGATAGAAGAGCACTTCCGTGGCTGCCGTCTCGCTCATGCGCTGGTCCCTGCCGCCTCTCACTCTATGTATCAGAAACCTGCGGCACATCGTGTCGCTTGAAACCGCCGGGCGCGCTCACGTATGCTGCGATCCGCGCGGACCCATGCGAGGGCGGCCCTAGGTGACAGAACAACAGAAGCAGTTTCCCGAGTTCTATGTGACTGCTCCGCAGGCGTGTCCCTACCTGCCAGGACGGGCGGAGCGCAAGCTCTTCACCCACCTCACTCACGACAAGCCGCGCGCCCTCATCGACAACCTGCTGAAGGGCGGCTTCCGGCGCAGCCAGAACATCGCCTACATGCCGTACTGCGAGGGCTGCCAGGCATGCGTCTCGGTGCGCGTGCTCGTGAACGAGTTCGAGCCGAGCCGCAGCTTCCGGCGAATCCGGGAGCGCAACGGCGACCTCAAGGCACGCCGCATTCAGTCCGTCGCGACATCGGAGCACTTCAGTCTCTTCCGCAGCTATATCGATGCCCGTCACGGCGATGGCGGCATGGCCGATATGAGCGTGCTCGACTATGCGATGATGGTCGAGGACTCGATCGTCGATACGTTCCTGACCGAATACCGCGTCGGTCCCGACAAGCCGCATCTCCATCGCGCCGAGAGCGCGCCGCTCAAGGCCGTTGCGCTGTGCGACCAGCTCTCCGACGGCATCTCGATGGTCTACAGCTTCTACGATCCCGACGAGCATATTCGCAGCATCGGCACCTACATGATCCTCGAGCATATCGAGTATGCACGCCGGCTCGGGCTGCCGTACCTCTATCTCGGCTACTGGATCGAGGGCTCGCGCAAGATGAGCTACAAATCGCGGTTCTTGCCGCAGGAGCGCCTCGGCGGCGATGGCTGGACGCGGGCTTGATGGCGGACGCGACACGGCGCATCAAGCTCTGACGAGCACTTCGGCCGCCCGACATCGCGGCAAGACTTACCAGGACAGAGACAAGCATGGTGGGTGGCGACCCCTAGAGGTCGCCGCCGAAGGAAGATAGCGCGGGAACACGCGCGGCAGGGACGAGACGCAGTCGTGCGCGCACCGCCAGAGCAGCGGCGCGCACGAGAGGATGGAATGCAGTGACGGACATCTGGGCCATATTGGCCGACCTGCCGCTGGCAGCACTTGGCGTGAGAATGAGCGCTGTCGCCGTCTTTATCGTGGTCGTGGCGCTCATATCGGAACGGACGGGGCCATTCTTCGGCGCCATGGTGGCCTCGCTGCCGATCTATACTGGGCCGGTCTTCGTGTTCCTCGCGCTCGACCATCCGCCAGCGTTTCTGCAGCGCGTCGCGACAGCATCCGTGGCGGCGTTTGCTGTCATTCCCGTCTACCTGATGATTTACGGAGCGCTGGCCTATGCCGGCAACTCCATGCTTCTGAGCCTTACGGCGGGGCTGGGGGCGTGGCTGGCGTGCGCAGTATTCGTGCAGATCTACGACTGGTCGCTGCCCGAGGCGGTTCTGTTCGCCGTTCCGATATTTGCAGCTTCCTTACTGCTCGCACCGCGCTTCATGGATGCCGTGCCGTTGAAAGCTGGTCCACGTTCGTGGACCGATCTGCTTATTCGCGTGCTGCTCGTGACGCTCGTCGTCGGTATCGTCAATGCCTTGAGCCCGTTCGTGCCGGTTCAGCTCACGGGGATCCTCTCAATTATGCCGATCGTGATGACCAGTCTCATCGTCGTTCTGCATAACCGTATTGGTGGCCCCGCGACGGCAGCACTGCTCGCGCATTCGATCGGCGGCCTCATCGGGATGCTGGCGGCGATCACCCTGGTTGCCGCCACGGTCGTGCCGTGGGGGCCGGCACTATCGCTCTCGGTCGCGCTCGTTATCTGCGTTTCGTGGAACCTGATCCTAATCGCAGCAAAGCGCGGCAACGCACTCTTTCCGCGCCGACGTCGCTGAGCACACTTCTCAGTCGACCACCGCCTGACACTCGATCTCGACCTTCATGCGCGGGTCGACGAGCCCCTTCACCTCGACCAGCGTCGAGGCCGGCCGGTTCTCGCCGAAGTAGGCAATGCGGCGTGGATTGATCGACGCCCGCTCGCTGATGTCGGTCATGAAGACCTGCACCTTCGTCACATGCTCCGGGCCTGCGCCGGCCGCCTTGAGGCACTCATCCATTGTGTCCATGGCAATGTCGAACTGCGCGACTGTATCCGGCGGAATGTGACCGTTAGCCTCCATGCCGACGACGCCCGACACCCACACGAGATTGCCGGCCCGGACGACATGGCAATAGTGGCTGACCGGGGTCATGATGCCCGGAACCATGATGCGCTGGATCATCTCCAATATCTCCCAATGCACTTCGGATCTGCGTCAGCGGACTATAGCGCTCCACACGTGCGTGTCGATCTTTGGCCGGCCACGAATTAGACTCCGAAACTCAGGAGGAAACATCATGATCGAAGAAACGCTCGACATCCAAACCCGCGACGGCGCCATGGAGACCTTCGTCTGCCGACCGGATCGCGGTACGCACCCGGCCGTGCTGTTGCTGATGGACGCCCCCGGAATCCGCGAAGAGCTGCGCGACATGACGCGGCGGCTCACCTCGGTCGGCTACTGCGTGCTACTGCCGAACCTCTACTATCGCGCCGGTCGCGACTCGAAATTCGATCCGGCGACCGTACTTACGAACGGCAGTCCTGAGCACACGCGCATGCGGGCTATCCGCACCAAGATGACTATTCCGCCGATCATGGACGATGTCGCAGCGATGATGTCGTTCCTCGATGGTCGCGAGGGCGTGAAGGCCGGCCCCATCGGCGTGCACGGCTACTGCATGAGCGGGCCATACGCGCTCGCCGCCGCCGCACGCTATCCGGACCGCGTCGCGGCTGCCGCCTCCTTCTATGGAACCTGGCTCGTCAGCGACGCCGTGGAGAGCCCACACCTCACACTCGGCCAAGCCAAGGGCGAACTCTACATCGCCTGCGCCGAGATCGACGAGCTGGCACCACTGCCGATGGTCGCGGAACTCAAGAAGCTCTTCGATGCGTCCGGCAATCCGGGCGAGCTCGAGATCTATCCCGGCGTGCATCACGGCTTTGGCTTCCCGAACCGCAAGATCTACGACAAGCCCGCCGCCGAACGGCATTGGGAGCGGCTCATCGCGCTGTACCGCAGGCGATTGGGGTAGTAGATGCCGACCGACATCCCCAAATGATCTAGCGAATAAAGCCAAAGGGGATGTGAATGGCCAGGAAGCCTGCGACACGCGATCTCGAGAAGGCCTACAGCACGGCGCAGTTCGTCGCGAAATTGCGGCGGTTCGCAGATGCTTTGGAGCAAGGCAAGCCGTTCGTCATCCAGATCGCCGGAGAACGTGTACGCGTGCCCGCGCGCGCTCAATTCAACATCGAGCACGAACGCGGCACGGAAGACGAAGAGATCGAATTTCAAATCAAGTGGAAGACTGAGAGCTGAGGCGCACGTCAGCTGCAAAACTGAATGAGACGCCAGCTCGTGACCTTGCACCTCTCGCGGCCATTTTTGTCGGTAGTGCACGTCCGGTTTGGCTCACGGCGATAGGAGCAGTAGATACCGGGTGCGGGGAAACCTTCGTAGCCCCGCTCAGGGCGCTTGGTCTTGCGCTCCCACTCCTGCGGCTCGATGCGGTATCCGAATTGAGCGGCGGCCGGATTGATCGGAGCCGAAGCGGCAAGAGCAGCGAGCGCTCCAGCGGCGGCAATGCTGCGTGTAAATCTCTTGTACATGAGGCCCTCACCTCGCACAGTTGCCCATGCTCGCGCCGACATAGGCCCGCGCATGTTCGGGAACTCCTCACATATAGGAAGCGTTCCCAGCCCCGCCTAGCAGGCCATCAGCCAATCAGCTTTTGCGCGGTCTCGGCAACGCGCTCCGGCGTCAGACCGAAGTGGGCGAAGAGCTTGGCCGCCGGTGCCGAGGCCCCGAAGTACGATAAGCCGATAAAGGCATCATCCGGCCGCAGCCATTCGCGCCAACCCTGCTCGACGGCCGCCTCGATCGCAACGCGCGGCGCATTGCCGAGCACAGCCTGCTGATAGGCCGCCGACTGTTTGCGGAAAAGCTCGAAGGAGGGCAGCGAAACAACCGCCGCCGCGATGCCCTTTGCTGCCAGCAGATCCGCAGCCTTGACGGCGATGCCGATCTCCGAGCCGGTTGCGATCAGCGTAACCGCGCACTTGCCCTGGGCTTCCCGGAGCACGTAGCCGCCTTTGGCGCTCAGGTTCTCGCCGAGCGGACCCTTGCGCACGTTCGGCACATTCTGCCGGGTGAGCGCGAGCACGGACGGCGTCTCGGTGGATGCCGCGGCGAGCGCCCAGCACTCTGCGGTCTCGACGCCGTCGGCGGGACGGAGCACATTCAGATTGGGGATCGCACGCAGTGCCGCCAGATGCTCGATCGGCTGGTGCGTCGGCCCATCCTCGCCGAGCCCGATCGAATCGTGCGTGAAGACATAGACGACCGGCTGACGCATGAGAGCTGCGAGTCGGATAGAGGGGCGGCAGTAATCGGAGAACACGAGGAACGTGCCGCCGTACGGGATGAGGCCGCCGTAGAGCGCCATGCCGTTCATGGCCGCGGCCATGCCATGCTCGCGAATGCCGTAGTAGAGATAGCTGCCCGAGAAGTCGCCATTCACGATCGGCTTCTGGCTCTTGGCCTTCGTGTTGTTGGAGCCCGTGAGATCTGCCGAGCCGCCGACAAGCGCCGGCTGCGCCGCGACAAGTGCCTCGAGCGCACGCTCGGACCACACGCGCGTCGCGCGCTCGGCGGTTTCAGCTGCCGCCGCCTCGCGTAGGTTTAGGACAGCCGCATTTACATCTGCTGCGCGCGCCGCAGCCGGATGCTCGAAGGCCTCGCGCTCGCGCGCGTCGAGCTTCTTCCAGCTCTGCTCCCAGACCTCGCGCGCCGCACGTCCGCGCGAACCAGCCGCACGCCATGCGCTGAGAACTGCAGCGGGTACCTCGAACGGCGCACTCTTCCAGTCGAGCTTCTCTCTAGCGCCGGCGATCTCTTCCGCACCGAGCGGCGAGCCGTGCGTCGAAGCCGTGCCGGCTTTCTTCGGCGCGCCATAGCCGATCACGGTCTTGCAGGCGATCAGCCACGGCTTGCTGTCGTCGGCGCGCGCGGTGGCAAGCGCCTTGCGCACGGCGTCCATGTCGTGACCATCGATGGCAAGGGTGTTCCAGCCGGCAGCCTTGAAGCGCCCGATCTGATCCTCGCTCGTCGAGAGCGTCGTCGGACCGTCGATCGAAATGCCGTTGTCGTCGAAGAGCACGATGAGGCGCCCGAGACCGAGATGCCCCGCGAGACCGATCGCCTCCTGCGAGATGCCTTCCATGAGGCAGCCGTCGCCGGCAATGACGTATGTGCGATTGTCGAACAGCTCACCATGGCGCGCATTCCAGATGCGCTCGGCAATCGCCATGCCGACGGCATTGCCAAGACCCTGGCCAAGCGGCCCTGTCGTCGTCTCGATGCCCTCGGCGTGGCCGTACTCGGGATGGCCGGCCGTCTTCGATCCGAGCTGACGGAAGTTCTTGATCTCCTCGATGGTCATGCCCGGATAGCCGGTCAGATAGAGGAGGGAATAGAGCAGCATGGAGCCGTGCCCAGCCGATAGCACGAAGCGATCGCGCGCCGGCCAGCGGGGGGCGGCGGCATCGAACTTCAGCACCTCGGTGAACAGCACGGTCGCCACGTCGGCCATGCCCATGGGCATGCCGGGGTGACCGGACTTCGCCGCCTCGACGGCGTCCATTGATAGCGCCCGGATGGCATTCGCCATCTCGCGGGTCGCGAGCGCGGCCCCGTTCGCCTTGTCAGTCATGCGCGCAGTCCCTGCTCGTCGTGGCCCCCAAAAACCGATGGAGACGCGGAAGGATGGCGCACCATTAACGGGGCAAGGCGCGGGCGTCCACCATCCTTGGCCGGCTTATCCCGTTCATGCCGTCGCAGCGGCCACGAGATTACGGAGGCCGATCAGTGAACGCCGTGTCGCCCCGATCGGCTCGTCGTGGACATGCGTTTCGACCGAAAGGGTCAGCGCGCGTCCAGCGGCCGCGGCAAGGCAGTCCTTGATGAAGGCGCCATAGGGAACATCACCCTCGCCCACAGCCACATGCCGGCGCCCGGCGCCGATCGAGAAATCCTTGAAATGCATATGATCGACAAACGGCATCAGGGCCGCCATCCGCGCCGCGTCCGGAACGACGCCCTTGGCGTAGATATTGCCGATGTCAAGCAGGGCCTTGAGGCGCGGATGACGCCGGGCCTGCATGAGCGCCATCAGGTCCGTTTCGTCCTGGATGTTGCACACCGGCTCGTTCTCGACGTGGAGGACGAGATCTTCGCGCTCCGCGAGGGCCAGCAATTCATCCAAAGCCGCATCGAGATCGGCGAGCCTGAATCCCTCATGCGTGAGGAAGCTGAAGATCCGGACATTACGCGTGCCAAGCCGATGCGCGGCATCTGCCGTCATACGAGCGATATCGCCGAGCGATCGTGAGCCGATCTCGAAGCCGAACTGATCGCCCAATCTGGCGGCTGTACGTCCCGGTGCCGCCCATTTGAGTAGGGGCGAGGCCAGCCCGACCACTTTGATCCCGGCATCGGCGACCTGCCGCGCCATGTCCTTCTGTTCACCCGCGGAGAGCGCAAGAAAGTTGCGTCCTTCGATGGACCGCATCTCCAGCGCCTGGACGCCATTTTCGCGCGCGAAAGCAATTGTCTGCGCCAGCGGCGCCTTTAGCTCGTCATTGACGAACGCAAGCGTATGCTGAGCTGCCATGGCCGAACTTTGCTGCATCTTGGACCCGTCCCCTCTCCCTCCGGCATGATACGAAGCAATCTCGCAGCCAAGCAGAATGCGGTAGAGGCGCCATGAGATTAGAGCACGAGCACGATGCCGTGGCCATACGCGCAAGGCTGGCCGCCGGCAGCCGGCCAAACTATCTGCGCGACTGGATCTACGGCGGGATCGACGGCGCCGTCACCACATTCGCAATCATTGCCGGCGTGGTCGGCGCGGGCCTGCAACCATACATCATCGTCATTCTGGGCTTGGCCAACCTGCTGGCCGACGGCTTCTCCATGGCCGCAAGTAATTATCTCGGCACACGCGCAGAGCGCGATGAAGTCGCAAAGCTTACCGAAATGGAGCAGCGCCATATCCAGCTCGCCCCCGAAGGAGAGCGTTCCGAGATCCGCGAAATCCTTCGCAGCAAGGGGCTCGACGGACAGGTTCTCGAAGACGCCGTGAAGGCCATCACCTCGAACACCTCAACCTGGGTCAATATGATGATGGTCGAGGAGCACGGCGTATCGCGTCAGCAAAGATCGCCTCTCGTATCCGGGGCGAGCACATTTACTGCTTTTGCCATCTGTGGCGCGGTCCCTCTCGCCCCCTTCGTCGTCGGCGGCGAGCACGCCTTCTTTTGGGCGTCGGTCCTCGTGGGCCTGACATTCTTCGCTATCGGGGCCGCCAAGAGCCGGTGGTCGCTCGCACCCTGGTGGCGAGCCGGATTGGAGACCCTCGCCGTCGGAGCGAGCGCGGCAGCGCTGGCCTATGTCGTGGGACATGTACTCCAGGGCTTTGCGCCTGGCCTTTCGTGATCCATCATGCGTCGTGTAGGGCGATGAACAGCTCGAGTTCGCTCCGCGTCGGCAGGCCCGCACGGCTGCCGAGTCGCGTACACTTCAGGGCCGCCACGGCCGCGGCCCGGCGGACATTGGCCTCGATCGGCAGCGCTTCCGCCACGCCGAGCGCAAAGGCGCCATGAAAGGCATCGCCGGCACCTGTCGTATCTACGACATCGACCTGGAAAGCCGGCTGATGGCCCGTCCGGCCATCGCGCTCGGCCCAGAGATAGCCGCGCGCGCCGAGCGTGACGCCGGCATGGCGCGGGCCGTGGCGCAGCACCTGCTGGAGGGCATCGGCGTCGCTCATGCCGCGCGCGAACTCGTGCAGCGATGGCGCCGAGAATACCGCATAGTCGACGAGTCCGAGCAGCTCCGGCAGTACCTCGCGGCCGCCGAGATCGGCATCGAGCACGGTCGGCACGCCCTCGAGCCGTGCCCGCGTGAGCACGACCCGCACGGCCTCGAGCCAGCGCAGGTCGCAGAGGACGGCCTTGGCTTCGGAGATGCGCTCGATGGGCAGCCAGCTGGTGCCGGCTGGGATCGAGGTATCACGCTGCGTGATGATCATACGCTCGCCCTGGCTGTCGACGATGACAGCCGAGGTAGAAGAGCGAGCTTCCTCGAAGGCATGGACGTAGCGAACGTCCACCTTGTCGGCTTTGAGACCATTGCGGATGCTGACCCCGGCCTGGTCGTCCCCAACGCGAGACCAAAGCTCCGCCCTGGCCCCGAGGCGAGCCGCCGCAACGGACGCGTTTGCGGCCATGCCGCCGCCGACCTCGATATGTTCGAGCGCCCGGATTTTGGTCGCCTCCGGCGGGAAGCTTTCGATCCGGTAGATCCGGTCGAGCGCCGCATGGCCCACGCAGATGAGTGAAACCGGTACTGCCATGGCATTCCGCAGGATCAAGGCGCGAGGGCCCGATGAGACACAAACGGGATCGAAATTCGCGGCGTGGACGGAATTTCCGAACCAATTCCGGCATTTCGACGATTGTCGGCTCGGATCAGGGTCGTGGCAAATGCGCACGCCACCCGCGATTTCGCAGGGCGCCAGCCACACGTCCGAACCGCCGCACAAACAATCATGATAAGCATAACGCGCGCGGCAAGCCCTGGCCAGCGTGCTTGTTGGCCGACGCGAGGCGATCGCGGGAGCGAATTATACACAGCACCGCGCTCCCATGTCCCAGGACAGGAAGGGCCAAATCGTGCTTCTAGATCGCTATCCATAGCTTCGGGGAAGGGACCAAGGGCCCCGGGGCTAGAAACGCAGAGTTTCAACGTCGAGTTCAGCCACGTCGGGGGACGTCCGTCGCCTTGCCTAGTTCAGAGATGCTTGCGACCGCCACACCGGCGGCGCGCCACGATACAGCAAGTGATGTCGCGGCACTAAAAGCCGAAGCGCGGCGACTGGCGGTCCATTGCGCCAAGTATCGCGGCGCCGACACACGACGCGCGGTCATTCAGATCCTGACGACGACGATCCCGTTCGTTGCGCTTCTGGTGGCCATGTGGATGACCGTCAATCATGCCTATTGGCTGACGGTGCTGCTGGCCGTGCCGGCGTCAGGCCTGTTGGTGCGCTTCTTCATCATCCAGCACGACTGCGGGCATGGCTCGTTCCTGCCATCTGCGCGCGCCAACAACACGCTCGGACGGATGATTAGCGTGATGACCATGACGCCCTACGGGCTCTGGCGCCGCGTTCATGCGAAACACCACGCCACTTCCGGCAATCTCGACCGTCGCGGTTACGGCGACATCGAGACCCTCACGCTTGCCGAGTATCGTGCCAGCACACCTTGGCAGCGCCTGCGCTATCGCCTCTATCGCCATCCGCTGTTCCTGTTCCCAATCGGCGTGCCGTTCTTCTTCGTCGTACTGCAGCGCACGCCGTGGGGACATCCGCTCGAGCCGAGCGAAGGTTGGCGGAGTGTTGTCGGCCTCAACATCGCGATGATCGCGTTCTATGGCGTCATCGGTGCCGCCATCGGCTACGCAACGCTGGCGTGGATTGTCATGCCGATGATCGTGATGGCATCGGCTCTCGGCGGTTGGCTGTTCTTCATTCAGCACCAGTTCGACGACGGTCACTGGGACGCCAGCGACGAGTGGGACTTCCAGGTCGCGGCGATCCGCGGCTCGTCATACTACGTGCTGCCGAAGCCGCTCGAATGGTTCACCGGCAACATCGGTCTCCATCACATTCATCACCTCAATAGCGTCATCCCGAACTACCGCCTGAACGACTGCCTCGCGGCCTCGCCCGAGTTCCAGGCCATGAACCGCGTCACGCTGTGGGAGAGCCTCAAATGCGCGAAGCTCGCCGTCTGGGATGAAGCTGACCGGCGGCTGCTCACGTTCCGCGAAGCGCACGCAGCAATGGCACGCGATGCATCCTTAATTTCTTCCGCTGCTGTGCGATGACGCGCGATCGCCAACCATTTGCAACTACTGGCAAAAACCCACTGACTGATTGATTTCGAGCGCGCTTGCGTGTTCATGGGGCTCAACGCGCGTCCCAGCGCGTAGCGCAACCGTGTCTCCACGAAACACACATGCCCACGATCGAAGCACGCTCCAGCAGAATGGCCATCGCGAGCATCGCGATCGCGTGCGTCGTGCTCGGCATCAAGTATCTGGCCTACTGGACGACCGACAGCGTCGCCCTCTTCTCCGATGCGCTCGAGAGCATCGTCAATGTCGTTACCGCGGTGGTCGCTTTCCTCGCCGTGCGCATCAGCGCGCGGCCAGCCGATCGGCGGCACCAGTTTGGTCATCACAAGGCGGAGTACTTCTCGGCCGTCATCGAGGGTGTGCTTATCATTCTCGCTGCGCTGCTGATCCTGCACGCCGCGTGGCAGGCACTTCGTGAGCCGCGCGTCTTTACAGAGCCGTGGCTCGGTCTCGCCATCAGCGGCGTGGCGACCGCGATCAATGCCGCTTGGTCATGGGCGCTCGTGAGCTATGGCAGGCGCTGGCGCTCACCGGCGCTCGTCGCTGACGGCTGGCATCTCTTCTCGGATGTCGCCACGTCGGTGGGTGTGATCGTTGGGCTGGCGCTCGCCGTGCTAACGGGATGGACGATCCTCGATCCGGCGATGGCGGCGCTGGTTGCGGTCAACATCATTGTCGCCGGTTGGCGTGTCATGAGCTCGTCGATCAGCGGCCTCATGGACGAGGCCGTCGATGGCGACATCGGCCGCCGTATCCGCGCTGTCATTTCAGAGAGTGCCGAAGGCGCAATCGAAGCCCACGATATCCGCACGCGCTCGGCCGGCCGCGCGACCTTCATCGACTTCCACCTCGTGGTGCCGGGCAAGATGAGCGTCGCCGATGCGCATCGCATTTGCGACCGCATCGAGCAGGCGCTCGAAGCCGAGATCGAAGGCGCCGAGGTTGTCATCCACGTCGAGCCGGAGGGCGAAGCCCGCCATCGCGGCGTGCTCGTGGTCTGATCTTCTAAACCGAGGTCGACGTCGCCTCGCCGTGCTCGTTCACGTAGGCAATGCGGACCATGTTGGTCGTACCCGGCGAACCAAGCGGCACGCCTGCCGTGATGATCACACCGCCACCCGCGCGCACAAAGCCTTCCTCGAAGGCAATACGGCAGGCCTTCTTGACCATGTCGGCGAGGTTCTCGGGATCGCTCGTCAGCACGCAGTGCACACCCCAGACGACGGCGAGTCGCCGCGCCGTCGCGACGACCGGCGTCAGGCCGATCACCGGCAATCCAGGCCGCTCACGAGCGACGCGCAGCGCCGTCGAGCCGGTCGCGGTAAAGCAGATGATGGCCGCGAGCTTCAGTGTGTCGGCAACGGCGTGTGTGGCCGCGGCAATGGCATCGGCAGCAGTTGCCTGCGGCGGCGTGCTCGTCGCGTGGACCAGCACGTCGTAGGTCGGGTCCGCCTCAGCCTCGATGGCAATGCGGTCCATCATGCCGATGGCCTCGATCGGATACTTGCCGACCGCGGACTCTGCCGACAGCATGATCGCATCGGCACCATCGAATACCGCCGTCGCGACGTCCGACACCTCGGCACGGGTCGGCACCGGCGCGCTGATCATGCTCTCGAGCATCTGCGTCGCAACCACGACCGGCTTGCCGGCGGCGCGCGCTTTCCGCGTGATCTGCTTCTGCAGACCGGGCACCCGCTCGACGGGCATTTCGACGCCAAGATCGCCGCGCGCGACCATCAGCGCATCCGATTGAGCGATGATCTGGTCGAGATCGGCGATGGCGGAGGGCTTCTCGATCTTCGACATGATCCCGGCGCCCTGCCCGATCATGCGGCGGGCCAGGGCCACGTCCTCGCCCCGCTGCACGAACGAGAGACCCACCCAATCGACGCCGAGCTTGAGCACGAAATCGAGATCGGCCTTGTCCTTGTCGGTCAGCGGATTGATCGGCAGGATCGTGTCGGGCATGGAAATGCCCTTACGGCTCGCGAGCGGTCCACCGACCACCACCTCCGCGGCAATGCGCGATGGCGCAACCTCGACGACGCGCATCCGGATCTTGCCATCGTCGAGCAGCAGAGTATGGCCCGCTTCGACGCCGTCGAAGATCTGGGGATGGGGCAGGAACACCCGCTGGTCGCTACCTTCCTGCTCCTGCGTATCGAAGATGTAGGATTGCCCGGCCTTCAGCTCGACGCGGTCGCCCGCAAGCTTACCGACGCGGAACTTCGGACCTTGCAGGTCCGCGAGAATGCCGATGGGGCGACCGTGCTTCGATTCGGCGGCACGCACTGCGCTGTGCAGGCCGCGCACCATGTCGAAGCTCGAATGGCTCATGTTGATGCGGAAGACATCGACACCGGCCAGGAAATAGCTCTCGATCACTTCGGGCGCTGACGACGCAGGCCCGAGCGTCGCGACGATCTTCACTCTCCGGTTTCTTCTCATCGTGCCTTCCCGCCGCTGTCGCCCGGATCTGTCAGGCGGATGGTCCAATCAGTCGAGTTCTGAGTATCGACCTCGAAGAAACCCGTCCGCTTGAAACCTCGCGGCAGGCAGTTATCAACACCGCGGATCGTGAAGACCTTGTCGGCAGTGCACATCATGTTGGTGCCGCCCCATTCTCCGCCGCGATCGTAATCTATGGCATGCACGTAATAAAAGCGGCTGCCAAGTTTGCCTTTCAACAGTGTCTCACACGTCTGTGACGCGATGTTCCACCAACCCTCGGTGGCCCAACCCTTCGGGTCCTGGTAGCCGATTGCGACGCCGATCCGGCTCGACGTCGCATTGCAGAGCTTGAGATCCGCGCGTGCCGTTTCCGCATTGGCCGACAGACCGAAGCCAGCTACCAGCAAAACCAGCAACAGGCGGAAGTAGTTCAACGAGAACAGACGAGGCGCATCACAAGGCGCTCGGCCGCGGTCGGGCCCATCACGTGTTTCGATCATTTGTGTCAGGCCGGCTCGACGAGGATCACGCGGAAATCATTAACGTTTGTGTGTGTCGGCCCCGTGTGCACGAGGTCGCCCAGTGCCTCGAACAGGGTCGTGGCGTCGTTGTTATCGAGGGCCTTTCGGGCGTCGGCATGGCGTTCCTGGGCTCGGGCGAGTGTATCAGGGCCGATCACGGCGCCCGCGGGGTCCGAAACCTGGCCGTCGCCCCCATCGATGCCATCCGTATCCGCACCAAGTGCCGACACGCCGGTGAGACCATCGAGTGCGCAGGCGAGCGCCAGGGCGTATTCCTGACTGCGCCCGCCCCGTCCGGCCCGATTGCGCACCGTGACCTCGAGCTCACCGCCGCTGATGAGGGCGAGGCGTCGGCCGGCCGCGCGTGCCTTGCGGGCAAGCTCGGCGTGGGCAACCGCAACATCGCGCGCTTCGCCCGTGACCTGATCCCCGAGGTTTTTGACCTCGTAGCCGCGCGCACGAGCGAGCGCAGCAGCCGCTTCGAGTGCCGCAACGGGTGTCGCGATGATCCGATACCGATCGCCGGAAAAGAGCAGGGCACCCGGCTTTGGCGTCTCGTTGGCGGGATCGTCGAGCGCCGACATGACAGCGTCTGGCACGGGCAGCTCCAGCTCGCGCATGCGGTCCGAGCGACGCGCGATCACAGATCGCGCGTCCGCAAGTGTCGTCGGATCGGGCACGGTCGGCCCGGAACCGATCGTCTCGGGATCGTCGCCCGGCACATCCGATATCGCGAGCGTGATGAACGTGCCGGCCTTTGCCGCAGCCGCCCGGAGCCGGCCACCCTTGATGCGTGAGAGGTGACGGCGCACGGCATTCATCTCATGGATGTCGGCGCCGGATTTGAGCAGACCTCGCGTGAGCGCCGTCTTGGCGGCGAGATCGAGACCTTCCGCAGGAGCGGCCCATAGAGCCGACGCCCCGCCCGAAAGCAACACCAGCACCGTATCCTCGGGTCTGGCCGATCCGGCCACGGCAAGCGCCCGCTCGGCGGCTGCCTGCGAGGTCTGATCCGGCACCGGATGCCGACCTTCGAGAATTTGCAGATGTTCCGGCCTCGGTCCGCTGAAGGCTGCTGCATAACCGGCCGGCGCCGTCGCCACGCCCATGAGCCGGTCGCCGATGCCAGCCGCGCGATAATGCGCCTCCGCGACCGAAGCCATCGCGATGGCGGCCTTGCCGGCGCTCAGCACAATGAGGCGTCCCTCGGCCGGCACCGGCGGCAGATGCGGTGCGAGGCAGTTGCGCGGATGCGCGGCGGCCACGGCCGCGTCGAACATCTCGAGCAGGAGCCCGCGCGCGTCAGCCGACATTGTTTAGAAGCCCTCGAGCGATGAATTGCCGACCATTCCACGTGGTCGGCGAAGACCATGCATCAAGCATCTAGGGCCATCAAGCTCAGAAGGCCGGACCAAAGCGGTTGGAGCGCGGGAAGCCTTTCGGGGCCATGCGACCGGCCTGGGCGCGCTGAGCGAGCCACTCCGCCATGTCGCCACCTGCAAGGGTGTAGGTGCGCCCCGCCGCATCGAGCCACGTCAGTCCTGCCTTCCTTACGAACGGCCGGATGTCCGAGAGCCCGCCATCCTTGAAGCGCTGCAGGATGATGCCCTTGCCGCGCGTCATCTCGTTGATCTCGTCGAGGCTGAAGACGAGCATCCGCCGGTTCTCGCCGATCGTCGCGCACATATCGGCGCCGGGCGGCACTGGCACACAGACCCGCGCCTCGGCATCGGCGTCGACGTTGAGCACCTGCTTTCCCTTGCGCGTCGAGGCGACGACCTCGTACTCAGGCACGATGAAGCCATGCCCGGACGTCGCACCGACGATCAACTTGCGCCCAGGCTCGTGGACGAACAGCTCGACAATCTCGTGGCTCTCCTCGAGATCGACCATCAGGCGCACGGGCTCGCCGTGCCCGCGGCCACCCGGAAGCTGGTTACCCTCGAGCGTGAAAAACTTTCCGTTCGTGGCGAAGACGATGAGCTTGTCGGTCGTCGAGGCACGAACGACGCGCTTGAGGCTGTCGCCGTGCTTGAATTCGAGCTTAGAGAGATCGTCGGGATGACCCTTGAGCGCCCGGATCCAGCCTTTCTCGGAGAGAACGACCGTGATCGGCTCCTTCTCGATCAGCGCCTGATCGATATCGACTTCGATCATCGGCGCGTCGGCGAGCTCGGTGCGGCGCCGGCCAAGCTCGGTCTTTTTCGAGTAAGCTTCGCGCGTGGCTTTGATCTCGGTCGCGATACGCTCCCACTGCAGGTCTTCCGACTTCAGCAACGCTTGGATATCGCGCATCTCGCCCGTGAGCTTCGAGTGCTCCGTCCGGATCTCCTGCTCCTCGAGCTTCGACAACGACCGCAAGCGCAGGTTCAGGATGGCTTCGGCCTGCACGTCCGAGAGCTTGAACTTCGCAATCAGCTTGGCCTTTGGCTCATCCTCGAAGCGGATGATGCGAATGACCTCGTCGATATTGAGGTAGGCGATCAGGTAGCCGTCGAGCACTTCGAGACGGTGCCTGATCTTGGCGAGGCGATGCTCCGAGCGCCGGACTAGCACTTCCTGGCGGTGCTCCAGCCAGTGCTTGAGCACATCACGCAGCGAGAGTACGGCCGGGATCTGCCCCGCGGTCAGCACGTTCATGTTTAGGCCGAAGCGGGTCTCCAGCTCCGTGACGCGGAACAGGCTCTCCATGAGCACGAGCGGATCGACGGTCCGGCTCTTGGGCTCGATGACCAAACGCACGACTTCGGCGCTTTCGTCGCGCACGTCGCCCAGCAACGGCAGCTTCTTCGCCTGCAGAAGCTCGGCGATCTTCTCGACGAGACGCGACTTCTGGACCTGATAGGGGATCTCGGTGACGACGATCTGATAGCCGCCGCGGCCCGTGTCCTCCTTCTCCCAGCGCGCGCGCAACCGGAAGCCGCCGCGCCCCGTGCGATAGGCCTCGATGATATTCTCGCGCGGCTCAACGAGCACGCCGCCGGTCGGGAAATCGGGCCCTGGAATGAAGTCGACGAGCTTCTCGACGGTCGCGTTCGGATGCTTGATGAGGTGCAGCAGCGCCGCGCAAAGCTCATCGGCATTGTGCGGCGGGATGTTCGTCGCCATGCCGACAGCGATCCCGGACGAACCGTTGGCGAGCAGGTTCGGGAAATTCGCCGGAAGGACGACAGGTTCCTGGTTGGTGCCGTCGTAGGTCGCGCGGAAATCGATCGTGTTCTCGTCGATGCCGTCCAGCAATGCCTCGGCGACCAGCGTCAGGCGGCTCTCCGTGTAGCGCATTGCCGCCGGGTTATCGCCGTCGATGTTCCCGAAATTTCCCTGGCCATCGACGAGCGGGTAGCGGACGGCAAAATCCTGTGCGAGGCGTACAAGGGCGTCGTAGATCGCCTGATCACCGTGTGGATGGTAGTTGCCCATCACGTCACCGACGATCTTCGCGCACTTCTTGAAGCCGCCGGTGGGGTCGAGCTTCAATTCGCGCATGGCATACAGAATGCGCCGGTGCACGGGCTTGAGGCCGTCGCGCACGTCGGGCAGCGCCCGGTGCATGATCGTCGAGAGCGCGTAGGCGAGATAGCGCTCTTCCAGCGCCTCGCGCAGATTGATGGGTTCAATGGGGCCCGGTCCGGGCAGAATCGGTCTGTCACTCATGGTTCCGGGACTTAGCGCCCCCGCCCGCTTCCCTCAAGTGCCGCGCAGTCACAGCGGTGCCGTGCGCACAATTACCGGCCTCCACTGCGTCTCACGTCTGCAACGCCCGGTGGAAATTTCGCCTTTGCCCGCGGAGATACCGGTTCCTGCCGTCGGCGTGCGCTAGACTCCGGCGCAAATCACCTCGCTTCAAGCCAAGAGACCGCCTTGTCACCCCTAGCGACCGACGCGCCCCTTCATCCGCTGAGCCAGACGGTCTGGGTGCAGCGCGCGGGCGGTGCGGCGGTGCTGGAGGCGGCGCTAGCACAATGTCGCGCCGGGGATGCCGGTTTCGTCTATGCCGCCAGCACCAAGCCCGGCACCTTTCGCATCGAGGCCCGCACGCTCAAGGAGCTCTCGTCACACATCGCGCTCGTGACTGCGGGAGCAGGTTCCCCGCTCGAGACCGGTCCGGTCGAAATTCAGCCCTGTTGGACGCCGGCGCGGCTCGCCGAGGCGGAGCACCGCATAGGCGGCGCCGAAGGCGACAATGGGGACTTCGCCGTCGTGCGGCTGCGGGTCGTCCCGCGGCGCTCGGGCGAGGGAAATGTCTTCGAGAGCGAGTTCGCCGGGCCGCCCGAGATCGACGCCCTGAACGCCGCTGTCGCACGGGGTGTCGCGCGCGCTTCTGCCGATGGCGTGGATGGCGAAGGCCGGATCATCGATACGCGCGTCGTTTTCACGGACGGTGCCTTCCATTCGAAGCGATCTACAGCGGCCGGCTTCGCGCAGGCTGCGCTCGCCGCGATGCATGCTGCGTGCCGGACTGCTGGCCTGAGACGCCTGGAGCCGCTCATGGAAATCGAGATCATGGCGGAACGGGATCTCGTGCTCCCGGTAGTCAATGATCTTGCCCAGCGTGGTGGCAGCGAGTTGCGGCGCAGGCTCGCTCCAAAAGGCGTCGTGATCGCCGCAGAGCTACCGATGCGCGCCTATTTGACGTACGAGAATGATCTCGCCGCGCTCACCAGTTCGCGCGCAAGGATTGTCGGCGAGCCGCAGCTCGCCCGTTGGGCCGAAGTCCGTCGCCGCTAATTGAACGACCGACAGTGCCGCTCGCCTTTTACCATAGAGCGAGCCTTGCGCTCCAAACATGGTTAAGGTCCGCACATCATGAAGACATTGTTCACGAAATTCCTCTTTACACTTGTGCACGCGCCCATTGGTGGCAGTCGATCGGGGCGGAGAGCGAGGGGATCATGAAGCGGAGTGTCATCGCAGTGGCCGCGGCCATTGCCGTTGCCGTGCTTGCAGCGCCAGTCGAAGCCAAGACTTTCCGGTACGCCTTTCAGGGCGATCTGAATGCGCTCGACCCTTATGCTCTCAACGAAACTTTCACGCTCGGCACGCTCAGCAACGTGATGGAGAGCCTCGTCACGCGCGACAAGGACCTTAAAATCGTCCCTTCGCTCGCCGAACGCTGGGAGATCGTCGAACCGACGCGCTGGCGCTTCTATCTCCGCAAGGGCGTGAAGTTCCACAATGGCGAGGACTTGACCGCCGACGACGTGATCTTCTCGTTCGAACGCGCGACCTCAGCTGAGTCCAACATCCGTCCGCGCTTCGCCCCCAAGCTGAAGGCCGAGAAGGTCGACGCCCATACAGTCGACTTCGTGCTCGCCGTGCCGAACCCGATCCTGCACGCGGAATGGGACTCCTGGTTCATCATGTCGAAGTCGTGGGCCGAGGCGAACGGCGCGACCAAGGTCCTGACCAAGAGCAATCAGCTGAGCCCCTTCGCGCTCAAGGCCAACGGCACCGGCCCCTTCATGGTCGAGAACCACGAGCCGGGCGTGCGCACGACCTTCAAGCCCAATCCGAACTGGTGGGGCAAGTCCGAGCACAATCTGACAAATGTCGTCTTCCAGACGATCAAGTCGGACGCGACGCGCGTTGCCGCTCTCCTCTCGGGTGAGGTCGACATGATCGATCCCGTGCCCGTGCAGGACATCCCGCGCGTCAAGGCCAGCGCCGGCGCCGACGTGATGACCGGCCCTGAACTGCGCACGATCTTCTTCAACATGGATCAGGTCCGCGACGAGCTGCTGTACTCCGACGTCAAGGGCAAGAACCCTTTCAAGGATGCGCGCGTCCGCAAGGCCTTCTACATGGCCATCGATATCGACGCGATCCAGAAGCGGATTATGCGCGGTAACGCCACGCCGAACGCCCTCCTGATCTATCCGCCGCTTTTCTCACGCGCGGCCGAGATCAAGCGCCATCCCTATGATCCGGCAGCGGCGAAGAAGCTTCTCGCCGAGGCTGGCTACCCCAATGGCTTCGCCGTCGAGATGGATTGCCCGAACGACCGCTACGTCAATGACGAGGCGATCTGCCAAGCCACGGTCGTCATGCTCGCCCGCATCGGCGTCAACGTGAAGCTCAATGCCATGCCCAAGGCCCGCTACTTCGACAAGGTCGGCGCGCCGCAGAAGTATGACAGCTCCTTCAATCTGCTCGGCTGGACCGCAAGCTCGCTCGACGGCCTCAACATCCTCCGCTCGATCGCAGGCTGCCGCGATGCCGACGGCAAGGGCGCCACGTTCAACTTCGGTGGTTATTGCAGCCCAGTTGTCGACGAGTTGGCGGGCGCCATCTCCGTCGAGAACGATGTCCAGAAGCGCGACGAGATGCTGACCAAGGCCTTCCGCATCATTCATGACGAGGTGGGCCTGATCCCTCTCCATCAGCAGGCGCTGAGCTGGGGTGTATCGAAGAAGGTCAGCATCGTTCAACGGGCCGATAATCGCATTCTCCTTTACTGGGTGCGTATGCAGTAGCCGCCCGGAATGCGGTCGGGGCGCCGGTACTTCCGGCGCCCTTCCGCGCGCGGACCAGCTAGACCGACAGCCCGGGATACGACAGTATCGGGCAATGGCCAGCCAAGGTTGCGCGCCGCGAGCGCCCCCGGCTGGCAGCACACTTTTGGTTATGTCCAGCACCGAGCCGTCGGGAGAAGATTTCCATGAAGCTGCGTATCACGACGTTGGCTGCGGCCCTTGCCGTGGCCGTACTGACTGCACCAGCCGAGGCCAAGACGTTCCGCTATGCCTTCCAGGGCGACCTCAACGCCCTCGACCCCTACACGCTCAATGAGACCTTCACGCTCGGTGCCATGGGCAATGTCATGGAGGGGCTCACCAAGCGCGACAAGGATCTGAAGATCATCCCTGGTCTCGCCGAACGCTGGGAGATCGTCGAGCCGACACGCTGGCGCTTCTATCTCCGCAAGGGTGTGAAGTTCCACGGCGGCGAGCCATTCACCGCCGACGACGTGATTTTCTCCGCCGAGCGCGCGCTCTCGCCCGAGAGCAACATCAAGAGCCGCATCGCAGCCGGTACCAAGGTCGTGAAGGTCGACGATCACACGGTCGAATTCATCACGACCGGCCCCAACCCGATCCTCCACTACGAATGGGACACCTGGTACATCTTCTCGAAGGCGTGGTCCGAGGCCAATGGCGCCACCAAGGTCCAGACCAGCTCAAGCCAGCTCAGCCCCTTCACGCTCAAAGCCAACGGCACCGGCCCCTTCATCATCGAAAGCCACCAGCCGGGCGTAAAGACCGTCTTCAAGCCGAACCCGAATTGGTGGGGCAAGCCTGAGCACAATCTCACCGAGGTCATCTTCCAGACCATCAAATCCGATGCGACCCGTGTCGCCGCTCTCCTCTCTGGCGAGATCGACATGATGGATCCGGTCCCGGTCCAGGACATTGCCCGCGTCAAGGCGAATGCCAGCACCGACGTGCTCACCGGGCCGGAGCTGCGCACGATCTTCCTCAACATGGATTCGCTGCGCGACGAGCTGCTCTACTCGGATGTTAAGGGCAAGAATCCCTTCAAGGATGCCCGAGTGCGCAAGGCCTTCTATCAGGCCATTGACATGGAGGCGATCCACTCGCGCGTCATGCGCGGCAACTCGGCGAACTCCGCAATTCTGATCTCGCCGCTGCTGTTCTCGCGATCCGCCGAATTCAAGCGCCATCCTTATGATCCGGACGCGGCCAAGAAGCTGCTGACTGAGGCCGGATATCCAAACGGCTTTGCCGTCGAGATGGACTGCCCGAACGATCGCTACGTCAACGACGAGGCCATCTGCCAGGCCGTCGTCGCGATGCTGGCGCGCATCGGCATCAAGGCCAAGCTCAATGCCATGCCGAAGGCGAAGTACTTCGAGAAGGCCGGCGCGACCCAGAAGTACGACAGCTCGTTCAACCTACTCGGCTGGACGCCCGGCTCGTTCGACAGTCATAACGTCCTGCTCAATCTCGTCGGTTGTCGTGACGGTAAGGGTTCCGGCGCCTTCAACTATGGCGGTTACTGCAATCCCAAGGTGGACGAGATCGCCGGCAAGGTTCTGACCGAGAACGATCCGACCAAGCGCGACGAGCTGATAGCACAGGCCTACCGCATCGTGCACGATGAAGCCGGCCTCATCCCGCTTCATCAGCAGACGCTGGCCTGGGGCGTGTCGAAGAAGGTCAAGATCGTCCAGCGCGCGGACAATCAGATCCTCTTCTACTGGGCGCAGAAGGAATAGAGCGCCGCGACATCCCGGCGGGGCGGACCAAGGTTCGCCCCGCCCGCATATTAAAAGACCGAACGCGCTTATGCTCGCATTCACTATCCGCCGCCTTTTCGAAGCCGCCATTGTCATGCTGACGGTGGCGCTTATGGCATTCGTGCTCTTCCGCTTCGTCGGCGATCCGATCAACCAGATGGTCGGTCAGGACACGAGCCTCGCCGAGCGCGAGGAGCTGCGCGAGCGCCTCGGCCTCAATGATCCCGTGCTCGTACAGTTTGGTCGCTTCATCTGGAATGCGGCCCGTTACGACTTCGGCATCTCCTATCAGGTCAAGCGCCCTGTCACGTCACTGATTGCCGAGCGCTTCCCGGCGACCTTCGAGCTCGCGCTGACTGCGGCGTTCTTCGCCATCCTTCTCGGCATTCCCATGGGCGTCTACACAGGCATTCATCGAGATAGCTGGCTTTCCAAACTGTTCCTGTCCGTGTCGCTTATCGGCATCTCGCTACCCACTTTCCTCATCGGCATTCTTCTCATCTACGTGTTTGCCGTGCAGCTTGGCGTGCTGCCATCCTTCGGACGCGGCGAGGTCGTGCGGATTGGTGGCTGGACGACGGGCCTTCTCACGGCTTCTGGACTGAAGGCGCTTATCCTGCCGGCGATCACGCTCGGCCTCTTCCAGATGACGCTCGTCACGCGTCTCGTCCGCTCGCAAATGCTCGAGGTCCTGCGTACCGACTACATCAAGTTCGCGCGCGCACGCGGGCTCGGCGATCGCGCCGTCAACTTCGGCCATGCGTTGAAGAACACGCTCATTCCTGTCATCACCATCATCGGCCTCCAGCTCGGCGCCATCATCGCCTTCGCGATCATCACCGAGACCGTCTTTCAATGGCCGGGCATGGGGCTGATGTTCATACAGGCCGTGCAGAACGCCGACATTCCCGTGATGTCCGCTTACCTGCTTCTAGTCGCCTTCCTGTTCGTGCTGATCAATTTGATCGTCGATCTGCTCTACGTATGGATCGATCCGCGCGTACGCATCTACGGGCGTGAAGCATGAGCGCGGAGGATCAGGGCTTGCCCATGGCCGAGACATCCCGCGCCGCAACGGCTGCCCCGCGCGGCATTCTCACACGCATTTTCGACAGCGACCTCTGGTACAGCTTCCGCTCCTCTCGACTTGTCATGGCAGCTGCCACCGTGACGCTGCTCATGGTCGGCGCCGCCCTGCTCGCACCCGTCATCGCACCCCACGATCCTTATGACCTGCGCGCGCTCAATCTTATGGACTCGGACCTCCCACCCGTATGGGTCCAAGGTGGCGATCCGCGCTTCCTGCTCGGCACGGATGACCAGGGGCGCGATATCCTGTCGACCATCCTCTACGGCACACGCAGCTCGATCGCGATCAGCGTGCTCGCGGTGCTCCTGGCCATTGGCATCGGCGTCAGCCTCGGCCTCGTCGCTGGCTACTTCGGCGGCATCGTCGACACCATCATCATGCGCATCGCCGACGTAAAGCTCACGTTTCCCGCGATCCTCGTGGCGCTGCTCATCAACGGCATTGCGCAAACGCTCTTCAAAGGGCGGCTCGGCGGCGCGGAGTTCTGGATTCTCGTTTTGTCGATCGGCCTGTCCTTCTGGGTTCAATACGCGCGCACAGTGCGCGGCATGACGCTCGTCGAGAAGAACAAGGAGTACGTGCAGGCCGCCCGCCTCATTGGCTTGAGCCGCGCTGCCATCATGTTCAAACACGTGCTGCCGAACGTGCTCTCGCCCGTGCTCGTGATCGGCACCATCAATCTCGCCCTCGCGGTCATCACCGAGGCGACGCTCTCCTTCCTCGGTGTCGGGCTGCCGCCGACCGAACCCTCGCTCGGCACGATGATCCAGATCGGCAATAAGTATCTCTTCTCGGGCTCCTGGTGGATGGTTGCCTTTCCCGGCCTCACGCTTGCCATTCTGGTCCTTGCCGTGAATCTGCTCGGCGATTGGCTGCGCGACGCCCTCAATCCGAAACTGCGCTGATGCCGGAGACGCCCGCCCTTTCCGTCCGTAATCTCCGCGTCGAGTTTCCAACGCGACGCGGCACGCTGGTCGCCGTCGACGATGTCTCGTTCGACATCGCACCCGGCGAAGTGCTCGGCATTGTCGGCGAATCCGGTGCAGGAAAATCGCTCACCGGCACGGCCATCATTGGGCTCCTCGAGCCGCCGGGCCGCGTCGCTGGCGGCGAGATCGTCCTGAACGGTCAGCGCATCGACAATCTCCCACGCGAGGCCATGCGCCATATCCGCGGCAAGCGCATCGGCATGGTCTTTCAGGACCCGCTGACGAGCCTCAATCCGCTCTACCGCGTCGGTGAGCAGATCATCGAGACAATCCGCGCCCACCTGCCCATGAGCGAGCGCGAGGCCCGTGCCCGCGCCATCGAGCTCTTAATCGAGGTCGGCATCCAGGGTGCCGAACGGCGCATCGATGGCTATCCGCATGAGTTCTCCGGCGGCATGCGGCAGCGCGTGGTGCTCGCTCTCGCACTCTGCGCGGAACCCGATCTCATCATCGCGGACGAGCCGACAACGGCGCTCGACGTCTCTATCCAGGCGCAAATCATCCAGCTTCTGAAGCGGCTCTGCCAGGAGCGCGGCACTGCCGTCATGCTCATCACACACGACATGGGCGTCATCGCCGAGACGGCGAACCGGGTCGCTGTCATGTACGCTGGCCGTATCGCCGAAATCGGCCCCGTGCGCGAGGTCATCAAATCAGCGCACCATCCCTACACGCGCGGGCTCATGGGCTCGATTCCCTCGATCGAAGGGACAAACGATCGCCTCACGCAGATCCCCGGTTCGATGCCGCGCCTGACGGCGATCCCGAAGGGTTGCGCGTTCAATCCGCGCTGTCCGCACGCTTTTGATCGCTGTCGCAGGGAGCGACCCGATCTCATGCCCGTCGACCATTCCCTCGCGGCCTGCTGGCTCGTCGCGCCGCAGAGTGCAGAGGCGCGCTCATGACGGACAGCCCCTTCGTCGAGGTCAAAGGTCTCTCTCGCGTCTTCGACGTCTCGAAGCCGTGGCTCAATCGCGTACTCGAGCAGGAGGAGCGCAAGCTGCTCCGCGCCGTCACGGATGTCTCGTTCGCCATTGGCAAGCGCGAGACCGTTGCCCTTGTTGGCGAGTCGGGTTCAGGTAAGTCGACCGTCGCGAAAATGGTGGTCGGCCTTCTCCCGCCGACCGGAGGAAGCGTTACCATCGACGGTGTCGACATGTGGTCGATTGCCGATGCTGAGAAGCGCCAGGCCCTTCGGCGGCGCATTCAGATGATTTTCCAGGATCCCTACGCGAGCCTCAATCCGCGCTGGCGCGTCGGCAGTATCATCGCCGATCCGATCCGCACCTTCGGTCTCGCCAAGGATCGCGCCGAGATCGAGCACGAGGTCGGCGAGCTGCTTCGCCTCGTCGGGCTCGATCCCGCGGACGCGAGCAAATACCCGCACGAGTTCTCTGGCGGCCAGCGCCAGCGCATCTGCATCGCGCGCGCGCTTTCGTCGAAGCCGGAATTCCTCGTCGCGGATGAGCCGACAAGCGCGCTCGACGTCTCCGTGCAGGCACAGATCCTCAACCTCATGCGCGAGTTGCAGGACCGCCTCGGGCTTACCTATCTTTTCATCAGCCACAACCTCGCCGTGGTCCGCCACATGGCCGCGCGCATCGGCGTCATGTATCTCGGCCGCGTCGTGGAGATTGCGCCGACGCAGGAGCTGTTCAGTGCGCCGCGCCATCCGTATGCGCGCATGCTGCTCGATGCCGTGCCCGACCTTGCCATGACAGGCCGTCCTCGCAAGATGGTTGAAGGCGAAATCCCGAATCCGATCAGTCCGCCACCGGGCTGCGCCTTCAATCCCCGCTGCCCGGCAGTCATGGATCGCTGCCGGCGCGAGGTGCCCGAACTCGAGGCGGCCCCGAAAGCGTCTGCCACGCAGGCAACCGCCTGCCATGCCGTTGCCGAGGGGCGAATCTGAGCTAGTGTGATGATCGAGAAATTCGCCAGTGTTAGCGGCCCCCGTGAGCGAATTTCCCGATCTGAATCACACTAGGAAATTATGTTTCTAGTGTCCCTTCGATTTCGAAGTTCGCGCGAGAGCCCAGCATCCAAGGCATGGCGAACTTCGAAATCGGGACACTAGACCCGCTTGCCGAACGGCGTTCCGCCACTATGGTTGTGGCCGAGGCCGCGAGCAGGCCACCGGACTTTACGGAGAATACGGATGACCGAGACGATCGCGTACACGGGCCGGATCGAGGACGAGCGCTTGGCCACGGGCCGTGGCCGATACGTGGCCGACTTGCGCCTGCCGCGCCTCGCACACGCTTTCACGGTCCGCTCGGTCTATGCGCACGCCAAGATCCGCGGCATCGACACGGCTGCCGCCAAAGCCGCACCTGGCGTTCTCGCCGTACTGACGGGCGCAGATCTCGCTGCCGACGGCATCGGCGATCTTCCTTGCGGCGTCGAGCTGCTGAAGTCCGACGGCCAGAAGGCGCATCAGGCCAAGCGCCCCGTACTCGCACGTGATCGCGTGCGCTATGTGGGCGAGTGCGTGGTGCTCATTGTCGCCGAGACCGTCGAGCAGGCAGAGGCTGCGGGTGAGCTGGTCGAGATCGACTACGACGCACTCGGTGCGGTCGCGGACGTCACGCCCGCACTCGCGCCCGGCGCGCCCGCCGTCTGGGACGAGGTGCCGGACAATGTCGCCTATGTCTGGAAGAAGGGCGACAACGACGCTTTCGAGAAGGTCGCTGCCGGTGCGGCGCACGTCGCGCGGCTGAACTCGCACGTCTCGCGCGTGACAGCCTGCAGCATGGAACCGCGCGGCGCTCTCGGCCTCATCGACGATGAAGGCCGCTACGTCATTCATGCTTCGACGCAAGGCCCATTCAATATGCGCCCGACGCTGGCGAGCCTCTTCAAGGTCGACCAGTCCAAAGTGCGAATTCTTGCCGGTGACGTCGGCGGCTCGTTCGGCATGAAGAGCGGCGCCTATCCCGAAGACGTGCTCGTGCTCTGGGCGGCCAAGCGCCTCGGCCGTCCCGTGCGCTGGATCTCGGAGCGGCGGGAGGCCTTCCTTTCGGACGACCACGGCCGCGACGTCCACATCGACGCCGAGCTTGCTCTCGACAAGAACGGCAAATTCCTCGGCCTGCGCGGGAAGTTCGACGTCAACATCGGTTGCTACCTCAACGGCCGTTCGCTTTTCATGATCGGAAACCTCGGCGGTATCGCGGGCGTCTACCGCATTCCGCTCATCACGGCGAGCGTGCGCGGCATCTTCACCAACGTCCAGACTTCAGCGCCTTATCGCGGCGCCGGCCGCCCCGAGGCGACATACGCGATCGAGCGACTGATCGATCTCGCCGCGCGCGCGATGAAGATCGACCCTTACGAGCTTCGCCTGCGCAATCTCGTGCCGCCGACAGCCATGCCGTATGACACAGGCTTCACGTTCACCTACGACTGCGGCGAGTTCGAAGGCAACATGACGGGCGCCGCCGAACTCGCGGATCGCGCAGGCTTTGCCGCTCGACGCGCGGAATCCGCCAAGCGCGGCAAGCTGCGCGGGCTCGGTATCTCGAATCCGATCGAGGTCGCAGGCGGCCCGTTCGCCAAACCGGGCAAGGATTTTTCGTCAGTTCGCATTTCGAGCGACGGTACGGTCACGCTCAACACCGGCGTTATGAGCGTCGGCCAGGGCATCGAGACCATGATGTCGTATCTCGTCGCCGAGCGCCTCGGTGTGTCGGTCGACAAGGTGCGCTATGTGCAGGGTGATACGGATCTGCTGCCAGGCGGGCGCGGCAATGGCGGCTCCAGCAGCACCGGCGTCGGCGGTGCGTGCGTTGCCATCACGCTCGACAACGCGATCACCAAGGGCCGCGAGATCGCCGCTGAGATGCTCGAAGCCAAGCCCGAAGACATCGGTTTTGCGGATGGCCATTTTCGTCTCGAAGGCACAAACCGCGCCGTAACGCTCTTCGAAGTCGCGGAGCACGCCGAGAAGGCGAACGATGATGGCTTCTCAGCCGCAGGCGAGTTCCAGCCGCCATCAGTGACCTTCCCGAACGGCTGCCACATGTGCGAGGTCGAGATCGATCCCGATACGGGCGCGCTCGAAATCGTGCGCTACACCATCGTCGAGGACATCGGCACGGTCATCAACCCGACGCTCGCGCGCGGCCAGATCCATGGCGGCGTCGCCCAGGGCATCGCCCAGGCCATCGGCGAGACGATCGTCTATGATGCGGAGACGGCGCAGCTCTCGACCGGCTCGTTCATGGATTACATGATCCCGCGCGCGCACGACCTGCCGAACATCAACATCCGCACGCGTGAAGTGCCGACAAAGGTCAACTCGCTTGGTGCGAAGGGCGTCGGTGAGGCGGGTACGGTCGGCTCGCTCGCGGCAACGATCAATGCTGTCTGCGATGCGCTTGCCCCGCTTGGCATCACACATATCGAGATGCCGGCGACGCCCGCGCGCATCTGGGAAGCGATCGAGAACGCGCGCAAGTCCAAGGCGGCATAAAGGCAGCCGCCACACCATAACACTGACTAAAGCGTCGGACCTTAAATGCGACCCACGCCTGGGCTTATCTCAAAGTCGAATTTAGGGTCCAAAGATGCTTTAGAATATAATGCTCTAAAGCAACTTTGGAATTGAAATTCACTCCCACCCAGCCGCGAATTGAGGTGAATATCAAATCCGTTGCTTTAAGGAGGGCCGCCCATGCTGCTCGGATGCATCGCCGATGACCTGACGGGCGCGACCGATCTCGCGCTCATGCTGACGCGCGCCGGTATGAAGACGGTGCAAGTCATGCAGGTACCTGAGAAAGACGCGGACCTCTCGGGTTACGATGCGGTCGTCGTCGCGCTCAAGACGCGGACATGCCCTGTGGGCGAGGCCGTTTCGCTTTCGCTCGCCGCGGCTGGTGCACTGCTGGCAGGCGGCGCAAAGCAGCTCTTCTTCAAGTATTGCTCGACGTTCGACTCGACGGATGAAGGCAACATCGGTCCTGTCGCGGAGGCGCTGCTCGCTCATCTCGGCGCACGGCAGGCGATCGTGTGCCCGGCGTTCCCGACGAACAAGCGAACCGTATATCAGGGCAATCTCTTTGTCGGCGACGTGCCACTCGCCGAGAGCCCGATGAAGGATCATCCGCTGACACCGATGCGCGACTCGAACCTCGTGCGCGTTCTTCAGCGGCAGACGAAGCTCAAGGTCGGGCTCGTGCCGTTCGCAACCGTCGACGCGGGTGCTGAGGCAATCAAGGCAGCCATGGCCGCCGCCGACCAGCGCGACGAGCGCTGCCTCGTTCTCGATGCCATCACCGACCGCCACCTGATCGACATGGGCACAGCCGCAGCCGGCATGAAGCTGATCACGGGCGGCTCGGGCGTTGCGCTCGGCCTGCCGGCGAACTTCGTGCGGCAGGGCTTGATGAAAGCCGCCGAGGCGCCCGCATCCATGCGCGCACCCAAAGGCCGAGCGCTGATCCTCGCCGGCAGCTGCAGTGCGGCGACGCGCGGACAGGTGCAGGCGGCAGTCGCGGCCGGTCTTCCGACGCTGCGCCTCGATCCGCTCGCGCTCGCTTCGGGCGAGATGAGTGCCGGCCGCATTGTTGCCTGGGCTAAGGACCAATCGGCCGAGCGCCCGCCGCTCATCTATTCGAGCGCCGACCCCGACGCGGTCGCCGCGGCGCAGGCGAAGCTCGGTCGCGACAAGGCCGGAGCCGTCGTCGAGGAAGCACTCGCCACGGCAGCAATCGGTCTCGCCGAGGCCGGCTTCAGCCGCATGATCGTCGCCGGTGGCGAGACGTCGGGCGCCGTCGTCAACGGCCTCGGCGTGACGACGCTGGAGATCGGCCCCGAGATCGATCCCGGCGTGCCATGGACGCGCGCCATAGGCGGCCGCGACATGGTGCTGGCGCTCAAGTCCGGAAACTTCGGCGCGCCGGACTTCTTCCTCAAGGCCTGGAACAAGCTGTCATGAGCGAGAGCCGCCAGCGCGAGGAAATCGTGCGAGCGGGGGCCTCGCTGTTCGATCGCGGGTTGACGCACGGCTCGACGGGCAACATCTCCGTCGCGCTTCCCGACGGCGGCTGGTTGATGACGCCGACCGGATCCTCGCTTGGCACGCTCGACCCCGCGCGCCTCTCCCGGCTCGATGCCTCAGGCAAGCTCATCGATGGCGACAAGCCGACAAAAGAGGCCTTCCTCCACACCACGATGTATGGCGCGCGGCCTGGCAGCGGCGCGGTCGTGCACCTTCACTCGACGCACTCCGTCGCCGTAAGCTGCCTCGACGGCATCGATCACAGCAACTGCCTGCCGCCGATCACGGCTTACTACGCGATGCGCATCGGACGCCTGCCGCTCGTGCCGTACTACCCACCCGGCGACGAGACGCTCGCGAACGCCGTTGGCGCACTCGCCGGCAAGCATCATGCCGTGCTGCTCGCCAATCACGGACCTGTCGTGGCAGGCGCGAGCCTGTCCGCTGCGCAGGATGCCATCGAGGAACTCGAGGAGACGGCCAAGCTCTTTCTCATGCTGCGCGGCGAGCGCCTGCGCCTGCTGACGGACGAGCAGGTCACCGAGCTCGAGCGCCGCTTCCGCTGAACTCATTCAAAAATCAAACCGAGGAAACACCATGGCCAATGCGATCGATCTCAAGGACCGGATTGCCGTCGTCACGGGCGGCGCGCAGGGTATCGGCCGTGCCATCGCCGAACGCTTCATCGCCTCGGGTGCCAAGCTCGCGATCTGGGATATGGACAAGCCGCTTGCGGACAAGACCGCAAAGGCACTCGGACAGGCTTCGAAGGCTTATGCGGTCGACGTGACCAATCCGGAGTCCATCGAGAGCGCCGTAAAAGCGACGCTCACCGACTTCAAGCGGATCGACATTCTCGTCAACAATGCGGGCATCGCGGGCGGCAACGCACCGACATGGGAGCTGCCAGTCGCTGACTGGCAGCGCGTCATCCGCATCAATCTCGATGGACCCTTCTACTGCTGCCGCGCTGTCGTGCCGACCATGATCGCGCAGAAGTACGGGCGCATCATCAATATTGCCTCGATCGCCGGCAAGGAGGGCAATCCCAATGCCGCACACTACTCGGCCTCGAAGGCCGGCGTCATCGGACTGACCAAGAGCCTCGCCAAGGAGCTGGCGCAGTACGACATCGCGGTGAACGCCATCACGCCGGCCGCGGCCAAGACTGCGATCTTCGATCAGATGACGCAGCAGCAGATCGACTACATGCTCTCGAAGATTCCGCGCGCACGCTTCGTCAACGTCGAGGAGATTGCAGCGCTCGCGGCCTTCGCGGCATCCGAGGACTGCTCGTTTACGACCGGCAGCGTCCTCGACATCTCGGGCGGCCGCGCGACGTATTGAGCTAGCGTTTGCCTTTCGGCTTCAGCCGGCGTGGAATGCCGCCAGCGTCGTTGGCAGGAATGACGCGAGCACTCGCCTTCAAGGCCTCCCGCAGGGTTACCGGACGGTGATGCTTCTTGAGGAGATCGCGGAAGGCCTCATCCGCAAGTTCCTGGATGCTTGCCAAGCTGTCGCGCGACAACCCCTCGAGCGCGCGCCAAGTCTCGCCGTCGAACTCGATGAGTTTGCGGACGGAGCCGTCGGTCTTCGTCACCATGGGGCCTCCGCTGTGAAGCGAGGCGGCAATCCGCCCTATTCCGTCGCCACATCGATGACGCGGCCAAGATACGCCAGGCAGCGCTCGAGCTCGCTGATGGCAACGAACTCGTTGGCCTGATGTGCCTGATCGATGCTGCCCGGGCCACATACGACCGACGAGCAGCCGGCCGCCTGGAAATGGCTCGCCTCGGTGCCGTATGCGACGGCGAACGTCTCGTTCTGCCCGACAAGCTTGAGGGCCAGCGACGTCGCCACGGAATTCTCGCCCGACGAGAAGGCGGGCAGCACGCCCGTCGGCGTCGTCACGATCGCGCAATCCTCGCTCACGGCACGCATCGGCGGCAGCACGTGCTTTTGCGCGTAATCGTCGAATTCCTTGACGAGGGCCGGTATGTCCAAGCCCGGCAGCGCACGCACGCCCCAATACATGTCGCAGTGCGGCGGGATGATGTTGTGCGCGACGCCACCCGAGATCGAGCCGACCGAGATCGAGGAATAGGGCGGATCGAAACGAGGATTGATCTGGCTCGCCTTCAACCGCTCCTCGATGCGCCGAAGCTCCATCGCGAGATCGGCCGCCGCGAAGATCGCCGAGGCGCCGAGCTGCGGCTTTGATGAGTGCGCCGCCTGTCCCGTAATCTCAGTGTGGAAGCGATAGCCACCCTTGTGCGCATCGACGACGGTCATCAACGTCGGCTCGCCAACCAGCACGACGCCGGGCGTCGGAAGGCTCTTGCCGAACTCCGCGATCATGGGCTTCACGCCCGTGCAGCCCACTTCCTCATCATAAGAGAACACGATGTTGAGCGGTCGCTTGAGCGCGCGCCGATTCATCTCAGGCACCAGCGCGAGCACGCACGCGAGATAGCCCTTCATGTCGCACGTGCCGCGCCCGTAGAGACGCCCGTCCTTCTCGACCAGCTCGAATGGGTCGGTTTCCCAGGGCTGGCCCGCGACCGGCACAACGTCCATGTGACCCGAAAAGGCTATGCCACCGTCCCCCGGGGGACCGATGGTCGCAAAGAGATTTGCGTGAATGCCGTCGTCCGAGGGGAGCAGCGTGGCCGTCACACCCTGCCTGGCCAGATAGTCGCGGATGAATTCGGCGCAGGGCAGATTGGTCTTCGCGCTCGTCGTGTCGAACGACACCAGCTTCGCGAGCAAAGCCTTGGTGTCGGAAAGTAGGGACGACATTCATACTCCTTGGTTGTAGCGCCTGTCGCTCAATTCAGGCTGCGCCGTGCGAACGGGCTGTCGAGCGAGAACGCGGGGACCGCGATATCGATGAGCGTGCCGTTGGTCTTCTCCATCTGATAGGAGCCGACCATGATCCCCGATGTGGTCTTGAGCGGGCAGCCGGAGGTGTACTCGAAGGACTCGCCCGGGCCGATCACCGGCGTCTGCCCGACGACGCCCGGCCCGCGCACTTCCTCGACATGGCCGTTGGCGTCGGTGATACGCCAGTAGCGCGAGCGGAGCTGGACCGTCTCGCTACCTTCGTTGAGGATCTCGACCGTGTAGGACCAGAAGTACCGCCCTTCGTCGGGCGCGGACTGTGCTTCCAGGTACTCCGGCCGGACACGCACGCGGATCGAGCGCGTGACCTGTTCGTACATGTGATGAGCTCGGTGATTGGCGCGAGCGGCCGCGAAACGCGACGACCATTATAATCTTACGAGGTCGTGCGGGGTCTTGTCTCTGTCGAATCGTGCAGGGAGGGTCGGCAAAACACCTATTGGGCCGCTTTGGTGCCGTAGCGCTTCGCGATATAATCCTCAACGATCGTCTTGAACTCGCCCGCAATATTCGGCCCGCGGAGCGTCATGGCCTTGCGCCCGTCGATGAAAACCGGAGCCGACGGCGTCTCGCCCGTGCCAGGAAGCGATATACCGATATCGGCGTGTTTCGACTCTCCCGGGCCATTCACGATGCAGCCCATGACGGCAAGGTTCAACCCCTCGACGCCCGGGTAGCGCTCGCGCCACTCGGGCATACGCTCGCGGATCATGGTCTGCACGTCCCGCGCCAGCTCCTGGAAGACTGTCGAGGTCGTGCGGCCGCAGCCGGGGCAAGCGGCGACGATCGGCATGAACGTCCTGAGGCCCATGACCTGCAGCAGCTCCTGCGCGGCCTGCACTTCGAGAGTACGGTCGCCGCCGGGCTCGGGCGTCAGCGAATAGCGGATCGTGTCGCCGATGCCGGCCTGCAGCACGATGCCCATGGCGGCCGATGACGCGACGATGCCCTTGGAGCCCATGCCGGCCTCGGTAAGGCCGAGGTGCAAGGCATAGTGGCAGCGCTCGGCCAGCATGGAATAGACCGCGATCAGATCCTGCACGGCCGAGACCTTGGCCGAGATCACGATGCGGTCGCCGCCGAGGCCGAGCTCCTCGGCACGATGCGCCGAGAGCACCGCCGACTGCACGATCGCCTCGTGCATGACAGAGCGTGCTGGCTTGGGCGTGGCGCTCTTCGCGTTCTCGTCCATGAGATGCGTCAGCAGCTCCTGGTCGAGCGAGCCCCAGTTCACGCCGATGCGCACGGGCTTGTTGTGCTTGAGCGCGAGATCGATGATCGCTGAGAACTGCCGGTCCTTCTTGTCCTTGAAGCCGACGTTGCCGGGATTGATGCGGTACTTGTCGAGCGCCTCAGCGCACGCGGGATTCTCGGCGAGCAGGGTGTGGCCGTTGTAGTGGAAATCGCCGACGATCGGAACTCTCACACGCATCTTCGCGAGCTTCTCGCGGATCAGCGGAACGGCCTTCGCAGCTTCGTCGCGGTCAACGGTGATGCGAACGATCTCGGAGCCAGCACGCGCGAGCGCCGCGACCTGCCGTGCTGTGCCCTCAGCGTCCGCTGTGTCGGTGTTGGTCATCGACTGAACGACGATCGGCGCGCCGCCGCCCACGATCACGCCACCAATGTTCACGGCATGGGTCTGGCGGCGTTCAGCGGGACTCGTCAGCATGTCGCGGCCTTTTTCCGATCGGATTGCAGTTCCGGTACCCTTGATTGCCACACCTTCATGACACTTCCAACTACCGTCGCTGCAGCGAGAACGCCGTCGCCAACGAAGCCAGGCAGAAAGCCGAGAGAACCACGACAATAGCGGGGCCTGCCGGTACATCCCAGGCGACCGACAGCGCGAGGCCCCCAGCCGTGCCGACAATCCCCAGCCCAGCGGCTCCCACCACCATGGCCTCCGGCGTCGCGGAGAACGGTCGAGCGGCGGCGGCCGGCATGATCATGAAGGCGACGATCAGCAGAACGCCGACGACCTTCATGGCAACCGCGATGATGAACGCGAGGAGCATGATCAAGGCCGCCTCGGCACGCGCCGTATTGTGCCCTTCGGCCGCGGCCAGCTCCTTATGTACGGCGACGGCGACGAGCGTCTTCCAGAAGAGCGCGATTGCTCCCAGCACGAGTGCGCCACCGAAGTAGACCCAGAGGATGTCCCCCTCGGTAACCGCCAAGATATCTCCGAAGAGATAGCCCATGAGGTCAAGGCGCTGGCCCGAAAGCCGTGCCGCCGCAATGAGCCCGAGCGCCAGGGCCGCGTGCGAAAGAATGCCAAGGAGGCTGTCCACGGGGAGCAGCGGCTGACGCTCCAGCACGACCAGAACGGCGCCGACGGCGAGCGAGACCAGAATCACGCCCAATGTCAGGTCGATGTCAAAGGCAATGCCGAAGGCCACGCCGAGCAGCCCCGCGTGCGCGACCGTCGAGCCGAAATAGGACATGCGCCGCCATACGACGAGGCAGCCGAGCGGCGCCGCCACGAGGGCAATGCCGAGGCCGACAATGAGGGCGCGCAGCAGGAAGGGTTCCATCATGGCCGAGACTTTTGGTCCGCGCCGGGGCGTCTGTAAAGGTCGAATGCAATAATGTTGCATCCGCGCTCTGCGCGGCGCGCGGGGCAGGCGGAAATGTTCACCTTGCGCCGTCGGCATGGCAGGCAGTATTGCGTTCCCTCCCCGTCCTTTCGTTGCCGGAGCCGCACCATGGCCAAGTCCGATGCCGCCGTGTCCCCGTTCGCCCCCAAGGCGCTTCCCGAGGTTCCCGTCATTGACGGCGTGCGCTTTGCGGCGTGCGAGGCCGGCATCAAGTACCGCAACCGAAAGGATCTCATGATCGCGGTCATGGACGAGGGCACGGTCGCCGCCGGCGTGCTGACCCAGTCCAAGACCTGCTCGGCGCCCGTTCTGTGGTGCCGCGAGAGCCTCAAGTCCGGCAAGGCGCGGGCGCTCGTCGTGAACTCGGGCAATTCCAATGCCTTCACGGGCAAGAAGGGCCGTGAGGCCGTCGAGCTGACGGCCGAGTTCGCCATGAAGGCCGTCGGCTGTGCCAAGAGCGACGTGTATCTGGCCTCGACGGGCGTGATCGGCGAGCCGCTGGAAGCAGGCAAGTTCGCGCACCTGCTGGATGGCCTCGCAAGGTCGGCGAAGCCCGATGCCTGGGCCGATACAGCCCGCGCGATCATGACCACAGATACCTTCCCGAAGCTCGTGACGCGAACGGCAAAGATTGGCGGCGTCGAGGTGAAGATCAACGGCTTCTGCAAGGGCGCCGGCATGATCGCGCCGGACATGGCGACCATGCTGTGCTTCATCTTCACGGATGCGGCGATCACGGCACCGGCTCTGCAGAGCCTGCTCGCGGCCGGCGCGCAGAAGAGCTTCAACTGCATGACCGTCGACGGCGATACGTCGACCAGCGACACTATGCTCATGTTCGCGACGGGCAAGGCGGCGGCGCGCGGTCAGAAGACCATAACGAGGGTCGATGATCCGGCCCTCGCCGACTTCACGGACAAGGCGCACGATCTCATGCGCGAGCTGGCCATCATGGTGGCCAAGGACGGCGAAGGGCTGTCGAAGTTCGTGACGGTCGAAGTGCTGGGCGCCGAGAGCGACCGCGCGGCGCGCACGATCGGCCTGTCGATTGCCAATTCGCCGCTCGTGAAGACGGCAATCGCTGGCGAGGATCCGAACTGGGGCCGCGTGGTCATGGCTGTCGGCAAGGCCGGTGAAGCGGCAGATCGCGACAAGCTCGCGATCTGGTTCGGGCCGCATCAGGTGGCGAAGGACGGCGAGCGCTCATCGACCTACGTCGAGGAGACCGTCGCCGCGTACATGAAGAACCTCGAGATCACCATCAAGGTCGATCTGGGCCTCAGCAGCGGCAAGTCCACGATCTGGACGTGCGATCTCACGCACGGCTACATCTCGGTGAATGCGGATTACCGAAGCTGAGGGCCAACACACTTTCCCCTCTCCCCGCGTGCGGGGAGAGGGGAAACTCCTACCTCGCCGTCCAGCCGCCATCGATGGAGTAGTTGGCGCCGGTGATCGATGCCGCGGAGTCGCCCGCGAGGAACACCGCGAGCGCGCCGATCTCGTCGATTTCGACGAACTGCCCGGTCGGCTGAGCTTCGAGGATTTCCTTCTGCGCCTCGGCCTCGGTGATCCCCTTGCTCTTCGCGAGGTCCGGGATCTGCTTGGCGACGAGCGGCGTCTTCACGAATCCCGGCGAGATCGCATTGACCGTAATGCCGGACGTCGCCAGCTCCAACGCGACGGTCTTGGTGAAACCCGCGAGTCCATGCTTCGCCGAGACATAAGCGGACTTGAAGGGTGAGGCGACGAGCGAGTGCGCCGAGGCGAGGTTGATAATACGGCCCCACTTGCGCTTCTTCATGCCGGGCACCGCGGCGCGCGTCGTGTGGAAGGCCGAGGTGAGATTGATCGCGATGATCGCGTCCCACTTCTCGATCGGGAACTCCTCTACCGGTGCCACGTGCTGGATACCGGCGTTGTTGATGAGGATGTCGACCGAGCCGAGCTCACGCTCGCACCGCTCGACCATCTCGGCGATCTGATTGTGCCGCAGCATGTTCGCGGGGTCGTAGAGCACCCGCGTTCCGGCGGCCCCGACTTCTTTCGTCGCCTCCGCGATCTCCGTCTCGCTTCCGAGACCGTTGATCATGACGTTCGCGCCGGCCTTGGCCAGTGCCGTCGCCATGGCGAGACCGATCCCGGACGTGGAGCCGGTCACAATCGCATTCCGACCTTTCAAGCTCATGTTCTCATGCTCCGTTTCTGCAGGCCGCCCTGTCCGGCGAACCTCACTCAAGCGCAACCCGTTCCCTCAGGCCAGCGGCCATGCCGCCGCATGCGTGCCGAGCGCTACCGACGGCCGATCCCAGCGCGGCGGCGTCTCGGAGAGCTGACCGGCGTGCTTGAGCGCCGACATGGTGCCAAAGGCACTCGGCAGGTCGACCATCAGGTCCTGCACGGCAGCGCGATCGATCTTGGCTGCCTTCTGCCCGTCAGGAATCCGGCCGAGGCCCGTCAGCCAGTGGCCAACCTGAGCGAGCGAGAGACGCACGAGCCACGAGCCGCCGATCTCGGCCCGCCGCTTGAGCGCCATCATAGCGCCGGTCGCCATCATGTAACCTGCACCATGGTCTAGGGCCTGACAGGGCAGCTCAACGGGCCGATCGACGCCAGCAACCTCGGCTTCGGCGCGATTGATACCTGTCGCCGTCTGTACGAGCGAGTCGAAACCACGCCTCGATGCCCAAGGACCGACATGGCTCCACGCGCACAGCGAAACATAGACAATGCCGGGACGCAGCTTCGCGGCACGCTCGGGCGAGAAGCCACGATCGGTGATGCCGCCCGGCCGATATCCCTGGACGAAGATGTCGGCGTTCTCGAGCAGCATCGAGAGCACCGCTTTGCCTTCGCTGCTGCGCAGATCGATGTGCGTCGAAAGCTTGCCGCGCCCGGTATCGACATCGAGGCCGGGAATGTCGGGCAAGTGCGGCCCCGTCACGCGCAGGACATCGGCGCCGTGCGCCGCGAGCGTGCGCCCGCAGACGGGGCCTGCAAGCACGCGCGTCAGGTCGAGGACACGCACGCCCGAAAGAGGTCGCGCACCGGGCGGCAGCGGCCGTGCTGGCGCATCGGCGATCTTCACGATCTCGACAAGCGGTAGGCCCGCGACCGCTATCCCTTGCGGATGCGCAGCCCACTCGGCCGGACTGCGCATCATGGTGCCGACGAGACCGCGCCGCGCGACCTCGTCCTCGTAGGCTTGCCCCGTCCAGTCCTTCAGCGCAGCCGCAACCTGCTCGCGCTCGTAGGGAACGCGGAGCATATCGAGAATGCCCTCGCGATGATGCGGGAAATTCGTGTGCAGACGTACCCAGCGGCCGTCGCCCGTCTGATAGGTACCGGCGATCTTGTCCCATGTCGGAGGAGGCGGCTTGCCGTCGATCGTGTAGAGGCGCTCGCTGATGAACTCGGCTGTCGCATGGCGCATGTCGACCGAGACCTGCTGAGCACGGCCATTGCGCGCGCGATCGACTTCGCTCGCTGCCAGCGCCGATGCGGCGATCGTCGCCTGGGCGACGGTCCCGGTCCTGAAAGAAGATGGCAGCGCCGGCTCCGCGCCGGTGAGACGCACGCGCGACAGCGCCGTTTCATCACCACCGATCTCGCGCCAGATATCGGCCAAGGCTTCGCTTGGGTTCATCATGGCATCGGCTCCATCGAGACCTTCGGATCGGTTGCACACAGCCTATGACGTAGAACGGGATCGTCCCCGATGGAAGAGCGCTCGCGCCGCTCTGCGACCCTGTCACGCGAAAGTGGCTGGTCGGCCGGCCTGGTCTACTCGGCAATCGACTGTAGCGCGGCATGGCCCGAATGGCGCAAGCGGTCGATCTCGGCGAGCGCCCACGTGTACGTCGCCTCATAGAGTTCGCGGTGACGGCCCCAGTCCATGACGGACATGCGGTCGAGCATGGGTGGAACCAGCAGCACATCCGTCGGGCGCAGATGCCGCTCGAAACCGTGCCTGTTGGCCATGAGCGCGCGCACGATCACCTGCCGTAAGTTCGGCGCTGGTGGGACCGCATTCCGCCGGAATGGCAGGAGCAAGCGCATGAGAAGCTCCGAGCGCGAGGGGAGCGCATCGTACTTGACTTCAAAGCGCTGGAGCTGCGGCGTCTCGAAAGACACAACGACGTTCGGCCCGCGCTTCAGATCGTGCATGATGCCGATCGGAACATTATCCATGAGGGCGCCATCGACGAGCATCTCGCCATCGGGCGTGTAGTACGGCGGCAGCAAGCCTGGAATAGATCCGGACGAGCGCACTGCGGCCCAGAGCTCGCCCCGCCGATGGCAATGGACCGAATGACGCGAGAGATTGGTCGAGATCGCGAAGTAGGGAATCCAAAGATCCTCGATGTCGATGCCGCCATAATGCGCGTGCAGCTGTCGATCGAAGTGCGTGTGATCGAGCAGGCTGAAACGCGGCCATGTGTAACGGCGCAGCGCCTTGCCGCGCACGAACATCTCGTGCGTCGCCTCGACGATTTCTTCTGGTGATATGCCCATGGCAAAGGCCGCGGCCATGGCGCTGCCGCCGGACGTTCCTCCCATGATATCGAAGCTGATGCCGCGCTCGATCATCGCCTTGTAGAGCCCGGTATGGGCCGCGCAGAACGCGCCACCGCCGCAAGCAACAAAACCCATGGCCGAGCCGCGGATGAAGCGCGCAAGACGCTCTATGTCGTCGTCATCGATGAGTGCGACATGATGATGTGCGCCGACACTACGGCCGTCGAGCCACAGCGCGGCGCCTTTGGCCTGACCGCGCTTTGGGTGGATCAGAACGAGGCGATGCGACTGCGGGCGGAAGTGGCTGTTCGCAAACTGCTCGTGAGCCGTCAGAGGCACCATTTCGGTCGTATCGACGCCAGCCGTCCCGACACTCAGGATGAGATCGGCCTGCCGAATAGCCTTCTCCGACCAAGGTGTCATCTCCTCGTCGGCAACGAGCAACACGAAGTCATGACGCGTCTCGAGGGCATTGAGGGCACTTGTCGCGGCAGGACTGTCGAGATCTCCGCCGGCTTCGACAATGCGAGCCAGATTGCCGGACCTCACCAGCTCGAGTGATCCGTATCGCGCCAGTACGGCCGCCAGACGCTCGATGAAGCGCGAGGGAACCGGACGCGTCCCAGCCTGGATAATCGTGATGATCCGCGGGATATGATCCGTGTGACGCGCGCGGCCCACCGTCTGATCTGCGAGGCGCACGGCGAGCGTCGCGGCCAATCGCGACCAGATCTCCGGATGGCGCGCGCAGAGCGCATCGAACTGCGATCGACTGAGCCGCATGACCACGCTATCGCGCGCGGCAGTTACCGTCGCTGTCCGCGTCCCGCCTGCGAGAAAGGCGATCTCGCCGATGGGGGCGCCGGCTCCGAGTTCCGCGACCGGCACCTCCTCGCCTGCTACCGTCACTTCAAAACGGCCGCTCTCGACGATGAAGAGCGCATCGGCCGGCGCACCCTGATGGACAAGCACATCACCGCGCATCAGGCGAAGCGTCGTAAGCTCGGCGGCGATCGCCGCCCTCTCGGCCGGCAGCAGATCGCCGAAGATATCGATCGAGGCGAGAGGACTGCTCATGCACTGTACCAACCCTGGGGCCTGGTTACCCACAGTATAGGCTGGGTTCGCAATATTGCGCCCGGCGCCTGAGAGATTGGTTCATGCACAAAGAAAAAGGGCGCCGTGGTCCGGCGCCCTCGGTCACACTCCGCCCTGCTTCGGTTCAAATTGCAGGGACGGGGCCTATGTCGAGTTGCTCAGGCATTGCAACGCTTGAGATCAGCCGGAGCGCGCCGCCAAGTCATGGTCTCGCTCAGCATCTTGCTTCCCATGTAACCCATGACCTTCAACCGATCGCCGCCGAGGGTAGTGATCTCGACGCTGTAGCGCGCGTCATCCTCCGGATCGTAGATCCAGCCCTTGTCCCACTTGCCGGCAGCGATGGCTTTCACATTGCCGATGACTTGCGTTCCGCATGTCTTGCTGTTGGCCGCATCCTTGAGCCACACGATGCGGCCGCACAGCGCGCCGCCGCAGTCGGTGATCTCGACGGCGCCGCGTCCTGTGTGATCGTACCAGATGCCGGTCGCTTCGGTGGCGGCGGACGGCGTTGTGGTCGCAACGGTGGCTGCGAAGAGGGCGGCTGCACGAGCGATGCGCTTGAAGTTGACGATCATGACACTCTCCTTGGGTTTATCTGTTGGGTTCCTGGCGTTGCCCAACCCAACAGTTCGGGTCGGTGCGATAGTGAGTATGTTTCTTGAGACGTTGGGGCGCTGTTCCGCCCGAAACAGGAGCGAAGAAATTCACGCCGCCGGCGCAAATTCGTTGTTCACCTCGGACAGCCGACGGCGGGCACGGCTCGCGATGCGGCCATCCTCGATGCGGATCATGCGATCGCCGTACTTGAGCGTGCGGTGATCGTGCGTGACGACGAGGACGGCGCGGCGCGTGTCCTTCGCGACCTCGGCGAGGAGGGCCATCACGGCCTGGCCATTCTCGCTGTCGAGCGCGGCGGTCGGCTCATCCGCGAGGATGACCGAGGGCGCACCCGCGAGTGCACGCGCAATCGACACACGCTGCTTCTCGCCGCCCGAAAGCTTACTCGGCATGACGTGCGCGCGATGACTGAGCCTGACGGCAGCTAGTGCCTCCCAAGCGAGATCCGGCGCCTCGGCGCGTGACGCGCCGCGGAGATCGAGCGCCAGCATGACATTCTCGAGCGCCGTCAGCGTCGGCACGAGATTGTAGGACTGGAACACGAAACCCACGTGCCGGCGGCGGAGATCTGCCATGCCTTCGGCACTCAGACCCGCCGTCGAATATCCAGCGATGCTGAGCGAGCCGCTCGTCGGCGAGAGAATGCAGCCGAGGATCGAGAGCAGCGTAGTCTTGCCGCTGCCCGAAGGTCCCATGAGCAGGGTGAGCTCGCCGGGAGCCAGCTCCACGCTGACGCCCTTGAGGGGCATGATGTCACCAGCTTCCGAGCGGTAGACTTTGGTGATGTCGCGGGCTTCGAGCATGTAGGGAAGGGCGGTCATGATCGTAACTCCTGGCAAAGGGGATCAGCGGCTGAACACGACGGCCGGATCGATGCGGATGACTTTGAAGATGGCGCAGATGGCGGCGAGGACGCACATGCCGACCGTGAGGGCGAGAAGCATGAGCGCGAGATGCGGGGTCATGACGATCAGCAGCGTCGAGTCTTCGGCGGCCCAGATGACGAGCAGGCTCAACGCCATGCCGAGGACGTAGCCGATCACGGCGCTGAGGATCGCCTGGATCAGGATGACCTTGTTGATGTAGCCCGCCGAAGCACCGAGCGCGCGCAGGGTCGCGAACTCATTGAGATGGTCCTTGGTGCTCGCGTAGAGCGTCTGCGCGACGATCACCATGCCAACGATGATCCCGAGCACGGCACCCGCGATCAGCGCGGCGCCTGCGCCAGTCTCGAACAGCCAGTAGTCGAGGCTGCGCTTGCGGAACTCGGCGTGGGTCAAGATCTCGGCATCCGGCAGGCGCTTGGCCAGCGCGGAGCGAAGTTCCTCTACGGCCGTGCCGGGCGCAGCCTTTACGAGCGTGTAGGATGACTGGTCGGCGGATGCGCCGAGGAGCGTGCGCCCCGTCGCAAGTGTCGTGAAGACGTACGGCAGTGTCGTGAACGAGCGGATGCCCTTGGTGACGGCGTGCACCGTCACTTCCATGTTGTTGACCTCGGCGCGGTCACCGAGACCGCCGACGCCAAGCTCCTGGAAGTACGTGCTGTCTACGGCTACGGCCGACGGCGCAGCAAGCGCGCTGGCGCTGCCCTCGGTCACGTTCCACGGCAAGCTTATGCCCTGCGTGACGTCGGAGCCGACGAGCAGGGCAGCGGTCGAGCCACCCTTGGGCTTGCGCCAGTTGACGAAGCCGACGGCGAGTTCCTGCACGCTCGCGACGCCCGGCGTCGACAGCACGCCGTGGCGCTCGCGCCCGGAGAGCATGGCGGGATCGTCGAAGCTCTTGGTGCCGAGCGGCACGACCCAGAGATCGCCTTCCGCATGATCGAACATGGCGGCGATGCGGTTCTCCGAGCCGAGGTAGAGGCCGAACTGCACGGCCACCAGCACGACGGAGAAGACGATGCCCACGACCGTCACGATCAAGCCGAGGCGATCATGAAAGAGATTGCGGTACGCGAGCTTCGGCACCATCGGCAGCCGCATCATCCCCTTCCGGGCCAGCGTGGGCTGGCCCGGAAGTGCGACGGAGGCTGGTTCGGCTGTCGTTTGCATTACACGTCTCCAATTGGCAGAAGCAACAGGTCATCAGGTGCAGGGGACCGAGACGGTCTCACCGAGGCTCGGGAGGTACTTCTTGCAGTCGCTGGCGTTGGCCGTGGCGTCAGGAACCTTCGGCGCATCGGCGACCGGGGCGGGTGCCACGGTGCGAACGGGCGAAGACTGAGCCGCAACCGGCTTCGGAGCTTCGACCGCCGGCTTCGGAGCTTCGGTCACCGGTGCCTCCGAAACCGACGTCGCCGTCTTGGTCTTGGCGGCGAACGCCTTGACGGTCGAGCAATCGACCTGCTCGGGGACCTCACCCGCGGACACGCCCCAGCCATTGCTCGTCTGGACCCAGCGCGCAGTGCCGTAGAACCAGCCGCCGCTGCGATAGGAGAAGCCCTTGCTGCCTTTCCAGCAGGTACCGGTGCCATCGAACCAGGTCTTGCTGGCGCGGTCGTATCTGCGACCCTCGTCGTCCGCGTACTTGACCGGCGCAGGGGCGGGCGTCGCGGCAACGGACCGCTTCACGATCACCCGGGGCGCCCGGTGCACGTACGTCGGTTCGGGCACGGGGACGGGCGGCGAGAAGTGGAAATGATGGAAGCGGAAGTGACCGCGGCCACCGGCATCGGCCGATGTGCTGAGTGCGATGGTGGAAACAGCGGCGAGTGCCAGGGCGGTGAATGCGAAGGGGAGCTTGGTCATTGGGGCGTTCCTTTCGTGTTGAGCTTGAGTGGATGATGCGGGAAGTCCGGGGGCGGGGCTGTTCCGCGCGATACAGGCGCGAAATTTTTGAGGCGCCCCCCAGGCTCAGGCAGCGGCGCGGACAGGCCGAGCGGCCTCGCTCGATCCCCAGGCGCGGGCAATGCCAGCGACGAAGGCCGCGGTGCGCTCCACGACGACGTGGCGCTGACGATCGACGGTCACGATGTGATAGCTGTCGTCGAGCACCACCATGTCGACCAGGCCCTTGAGGTGGCGCTGGAGGTACCAGGCATTGTCGAGGTCGGCGTAGTCATCCTCGCGCGGATGGATGATCAGCGACGGCTGGTGGATGGCGCCAAGCTCCGCGCAGACGGCTTGAACCAGGCGCCGATGCTCCAGGACGGCCCCGCCGGGGGTGCTCGGCAGTCCTGCAATGCTGCTGTCGCCGCTCTGGAGGGCATTGCGGATGAAGGCGCGAATGCGCTCGTCCTTGATGCCGTGGGGTTCCAGATCGGGAAAGCCGATCAGGTTGGCGATGCGCGTGCTGAAGACGAGGCGGAAAAGGCGGGCGTACCAGGGAATGAGCCAGCCGTTCAGCCAGAGCGTCGGGGAAAGCAGGGCCGTTCCCTGGACGTCGGCGGGGCGGCGGGCGGCAAGCAGCAGCGCCAGCACCGCGCCGGTCGAGAGGCCGCCCACGATAACCGTATCGCATTCCTCGCGCAGGAGCTGGAGGGCCGTCTCGGCGCTCGCGTACCAGTCCTGCCAGGTCGTGCCCTTGATGTCCTCTTCGGAGCCGCCGTGGCCGGCCAGCATCGGGCAGTAGACCGTGCACCCTGAACGGGCGAGGCCGTTCGCGACGAAGCGCATTTCGGTCGGGGTGCCGCAAAGGCCGTGGAGGAGCAGGACGCCCGTACGGCCGCCCGAGATGTAGTAGCCCTGATTGTCGATGATCATTTTGCGGTGCCTCGGCTCGAGTGATGTTGCTCGAACCGTAGGCAGCCAGCCGCCTAAGCGCTGTTCCGGCTGGAACAACGCGCGACGAATGCCGGAAACTCAATGAAATCGTGCTTTTCGGGGACGTGCGGCTCTCAGGCCGTATCCATATCGGCGACGGAACTGAGGATCTCGACATCGCACATGTAGGCCGCTCCCGAACGGGTGATCGCCCCCATGTCCTCGAGCGCCGTCAGGGCCAGATTGACCTTCGGCCGGCTGGCACCGATGAGCAGTCCGACCTCGCTCTGCGACAACCCCAGATCGAGCTTTGCCTGGCCATTCTTCGCCACTGCACCCTGCATCTTCAACGCCGACAACATGAGACGGGCGAGCCGCACTTCGATGCGGTGTAGCGCTATGGCCTCGAGCTTCTGGTCCGTATCCCTCAGGCGCTGGCAGAGAAAGCGAATGGCTGCGCTCGCCACCTTGGGGTTGTTCTCGATGAGGTCGTTGAGCGCCCGCTGCGGCAGCGTCATGGCGCTGACAGGGCCGATGGCCGTCGCACCGGCTGTGCGCTCGCCGCCGTCCAAGGTCGCGATCTCGCCGAAAAGCTCTCCAGGCCCCGCATGCGCAAACGACAGCTCACGCCCTTCGGCCGACAGGACGGACAGCCGTATGCGGCCCTCGAGCACCAGATAGATCTCGCGACCGGGGTCGCCGCGCGAGAAAATCATCTGGTTCGTCTCGAATTGTACACGCCGCATACGGCCGACCACCGCCATGCGATCGCCATCGTCGAGGTCGCCAAAGAGTGCCGTCTGCGCCAGAAACGCGGCGATTGCTTTTTGATCCATTGACAGAGATCCAAGAGCGTGTGGCCCGCGGCGAGGTGTCGGGCTAAGAGAGCAGCTAAGAGCCGCGCGCATCCTACCATGGAGCAAGTATGAACCAAGCCTTCTGAACGGGATTGAGACGGCTTGTTGTTGTCCAGATAGTAAAGCCTTCAGGACGGGAGAGGCAGGATGGGGCCATTTCGCCTCCCATTCTCGGACACGAAGATCGTGCGTGGTGCCGGTCGATGGCTCGCCCGACTATCGGCCTATGGCACCGAGCCTTATCCGCCGCACGTGCAGCGCCGCCTCAAGATCATGAATGTCACGGCGTACGTGATCGCGCTGTTCACGCTCGTCTACGGTTTCCAGCAGATGTTCCTGGATTTCGAGACCTGGAAGCCGGTCATCATCATCAACTTTCTGATGGCCGTGGTGGCCCTGTCCGTTCCGTTCCTGCATCGCTACGGCGAACTGGTCGGGCCAATGGCGATCCTGATCTCCGAGCTCGCCGGTATCTTCATCCTCACCTCCTTCGTCGGACGCGACACCGGGATTCATATGCAGTACTTCGCCGCGCCCGCGGCCTTCTTCGTCATCCTGGGCCTCGGGAGGCTGAAACTTATTGCCGTCGCGATTGCCATCTCGATCGCGCTCTATCTCTCAGCCTGGTTTTTCTTCATTGAGAGCGCCGAAGGCCTGATCATCTCTGCTGCCGACGTCAATTCACTGCACATCACGGCCGCCGCCACGACATTCTGCGTGATCTCGATCGTGCTCTACTACGCCTTCCGCCTCGTCGAGCAGGCAGAGGCCCAGACCGACGCGCTCCTGTATAATATCCTTCCTGAAACGATCGTCGATCGGCTCAAAGCGAACCCGGACACGACGATCGCCAACGAGTTCGCGGAAGCGTCGGTTCTCTTCGCGGACATCAAGGGATTCGTGGCATTGGCCAAGGAGCTCGGGCCGGCGCGCACCGTCGCCCTGCTGAACACGATCGTGCGCGCATTCGACGAATTGGCCAACCGCTGGGGCGTCGAAAAGATCAAGACCATCGGCGATGCTTACATGGCTGCCGCCGGGTTGCCCGTACCGGCCGCCGATCATGCGGATCGCATTGCGGGCTTGGCGCTCGATATGATTGCGGCGGCTGAACGTATATCGAGAGAGCAGAATGTCGGGATCGTGCTTCGAGTCGGCATCGCCAGCGGGCCTGTTCTGGCGGGCGTGATCGGCGCCAAGCGCCTGATCTACGATGTGTGGGGGGATACAGTAAACCTCGCCTCGCGCCTCGAGCACCACAGCCAGCCCCAGAGCATTCTCGTGTCGGAGCTGACGCAGACGCGCCTCGGCAATGGCTATCAGCTCGAGCCGCACGGCAGCATCGACGTCAAGGGATACGGCGTCGTGCACACCTGGCTGCTGAAAGGACGTCGAGTGGACGGCCAAAGCGCTCCCATCGCGACAGAGGAGCTGCATCTCGCGCCGCCAAGTGATGCTCTGGCGAGTACTGCAGCGCGGTCGACCGTCTAGCAACACTCACAACAAAAGAGTTGATTGTTCCCACCGGAACAGCCCTGGACCAGTGACATCCTGCAGATTTGCGGCACACTCGCTGATGTGGAGCCGCTCCCATGTTCACGCTGATCAATCCTCGTCGTTTGATACTGGTCGCTGCAGTATTGGCTGGCGGCCTCGCGGGCACCTTAGCTGTAGCATCGCCCACGACACCGGTCGCACAAGGCATATCCAGCACGCGCGAATGCACAAGCACACTCTGCCCGAGCCGAATTTGGCTTCGCGCCCCTGTCCTGCGCACGTACGCCAGGTGATCAACAGTCTTCAGACCCCTTACTCGCGTTGACTTCACGGCCGCCGGCACCCTGCTGGCGGTCTTTTTGCTTTAGCCCGAGTAGCAAACCCACGGCCGGGCGAGTTCAGAAAAGCAATGCGCCCTCCGAACTGTGATCCGGAGGGCGCGCTATGTGCCGTCGCTTATCGGTCATGATCTCATGGGCCACCGGCAATACCGCCGAAGGCTGTCCAAGGCGAGCCCGACATGACGATGATCTCGGCCGGCTGATTGGCGGAAAGTATGAAGTCGACTTCCTGGCCGACCAGATCCGCGGCAGCGCTGACGACCTGCTTCCGCGCAAAGCGATACCGCCGGCCGTCATCCGTCATGATGACCCCGAACCCGAGGTCGTCGCGGTACTTCGTGATCTCACCCTGCATGGCACTCTCCTTTGATGCGGCCTCGTGCTGCTTTGCTGAGGCTCATTGCGATGAGGGAGCATTGCAGGGCGGCCGCGGGGGCGCTGTTCCCGGCATAACAGGGCAGAAAAATTCGCACCCGTACTCGAAGGCGCACGGCGTGTTCCCTGCGAAACAGACCGGCGTTCACGCACTCCCTAGGTTGCCGAGGTCGAACAAGCGCAGGGGGAGCCTCTGTGCAGGCCCCACGGGGCGACCTTGGAGGATTTAGTCATGCAGCCGCACCAGACCACGAGCCCGTCGCAGCCGATGTCCATTGGCACCAATGCACCGAGCCGCGCCCGTCGCCTCGCACTTATGCTGAGCCTCGTTGCGGCCGGCGCGGCGGGCGTACTCATCCCCCTATATGCAGCGCCGAAGCAGATCGCGGCGGCCATCGCTCCTGCGACGGCACCGGCCGCGCAAGCCCAACCCGATCGGCCCCAGTCCACCTGGATTGCCGCTGCGCCGGGTCGTGTGGAGCCGCGCTCCGGCCAAGTTCGCGTCAGCAGCCTCGCACCGGGCCGCATTCTCGAGATCAGCGCCGCCGCCGGCGACCGCGTCACCAAGGGCGACGTGCTGATTCGCCTCGACGACAAGGAAGCACGCGCACGCCTGACCGCGGCGGAGGCCGAGGCCTCAGTGCGCCAGCGCGAACGCGACGCACAGGCCGAAACGGCCGGCCGCGAGGATATCCGCAAGGCCGAGGACGCCTTGTTCGCCGCAGAGCGCGCCGCTGCAAATGCGCGCTTCGCACTCGATGGCGTACTGGCCGCCGATCGCAAGGCGGCCGGCAATCCGCAGAACCTGCTTCAGGCGCGCAATGATCTCGCCAAGGCCGAGGACAAGCTACGCCAGGAGCGCGTCGCGCTGGCGGCGGCCCACGCCAAATCCAAGGTGACGGCGCCGAACCGCCTCGAAGCGGCGCTGATCGCGGCCCGCGCCGAGGTCACGCTCGCTGAGGAAATGGTCGAGAAAATGCGCATTCGCGCGCCGCTCACGGGCTCCGTGCTGCAGATGCACGCGAAGCCCGGCGAGCTCGCCATGCCATCCGCCGAGCAGGTGCTGGTCGTCATGGGCGATCTCAGCCAGATGCGCGTCCGCGCCGAGGTCGACGAGCAGGACGTGGCCAAGATCAAGCGCGGCCAGCAGGTTTTCGTGCGGAGCACGGCCTTCCCCGGCCGCGAGTTCAGCGGCACGGTATCGGAGCTTGCGCCCTCACTCGCCATGCCTCGCATGGGCTCGCGCGGCGCGCGGCGCTCGACGGACGTCGAGGTCATGGAAGTCACGATCGACCTCGAAGGCACCTCGCCGCTGATGCCGGGGATGCGCGCCGACGCCTTCTTCCGCTGATGGCGATCGTGGTGTACGCCACGCGCGCTGTTGTCGAAGGAAGGGCGACGATCTATAGCCCGGATGCCGAAGCCGGGCCCTCGCGCCCGGCTTCGCGCGCGGACGTGGTGGAACTGGTAGACACACAGGACTTAAAATCCTGAGACGGCAACGTCGTGTGGGTTCGATTCCCACCGTCCGCACCATTTTGGCGCTCACGCCAAATTCGCTTCGCTCATTGGCCCCGCGGGGCGGCGCTTGCGCCGGCCTTCAACGTACTCTGCGCGCCGGCACAAGCCCCCTACCTCCACCCTTGCTGCTCATAGGCATCCGCGAGAAAGTCGATGAATGCGCGGACCTTGGGTGAGCTCTGTCGCCCATGCGGCACCACGGCGTGCAATTGCACCGCTTCCGGCACATGGTCAGCCTCGAGAACCGGCACGAGGCGGCCGACCTTGAGCGCCCGCGCAGCCTGCTCGTTCGAGAGACGTATGATGCCAACGCCCGCAAGGCTCGCGAGATAGCAGGCCATGCCATCGTCGAAGGTATAGCGGCAGGTCACCTTGATCCGGCGCGTGCGGCCGCCGCTGTCGCGGAATGGCCAGAGATTGAGATCCGCCGTCGACGTCGCGAACAGGCACTCGTGCATCACGAGATCGTCAGGCGTCTCGAGCCGCGGGGCGCCCGCCAGATAGGCAGGAGAAGCGCAAAGAATCCGGCGGAAGGTCGCCAGCTTGCGCGCGACGAAGGTGCTGTCGGGAAGGCCGCCGAGCCGGATGCCCACATCGATCTGATTCTCGACCAGATCAATGCGGCGGCTCCCGATCGCGAACTCGATGCGAATATCCGGATAGCGCTGTCGAAAGCTCGGTAGGGCGCCGACGATTGTGGCGAAGCCCACACCCGTCGCGCAGGCCACGCGCAGATCGCCGCGCGGTGCAGAACCTTGCGCCATGACGTCGGCCTCGAATTCCTCGATGTCGGCAATGATTTTGCGCGCACGTCCAACGTAGCGCTCGCCTTCGGCTGTCAGCGTCACGCGACGAGTCGTGCGATTAAGCAGCCGCACGCCGAGACGAGTCTCGAGACGCTGCACGAGTTTGGCCACAGCAGATGGTGTCAATCCGACGTCTTCCGCCGCCGCCGTGAAGCCGCCGCGGTCCGCCACGCGCACCATCACCAGCATTTCGTCAGGCTGTCGCATCTCATACCTGCTGGATTGCAACTTCGCAGCACTGCAGGCGCGCATCTCGACGGAGCGCCCGCCGTCTTATTAGGCGGGCACGATCAGCGCCTGTTTATTCCGCACTTGGGATGGGGTTGTTTAGCACGAAGAGGGGCGGATCTGCGAACGATATTCCGCAATGTTTGTCCGCGACTACGGATTATCAAATCGACCCGAACATGGGATTAACCCGACCCGCGCGGAGGGCCTCGACCAGCGCGGATACAATCAGAGGAGATGGTCATGATGAGCAATGAGAACACATTCAACTGCGCCTACCAGCCGGTAGCAAGCGCTCCGAAATCGACGAACGTGGCTATTGCCGATTTTCCGAGCGCGAGCGTAACGCTGCCGAAAATGCGTGCACATGTAGCCGTGAAACAAGTAGCGCTCCGCGACACGCGCGTGCGTCCGAAATTTCTCGGCATGAAAGTGGATGATATCCGACGATTCACGTTCGTCTGATTGCAACTCCTGCCAATACACAATTCCTCGAGATAAGAGACCTAATCCAATGAATGCTCAGAAGTATGAAATCGGGGCGCCCTACGGCGCTACCGAGAGCAAGTTGCCGGCAACATTGACCGGAGTTGCTTCATCCATCGCAGGCTATGTCACGCAGATCGTTGTCGACGTCGTTCGCTACAGGTCGTTCCGCGCCGCGGAGAAGGAACTCCACGCCCTCGACGACCGTATGCTCAAGGACATCGGCATCGACAGAAGCGAGATCAAGTCGGCATTGTCCGACGCCGCCAATCAGCGGCGCCAAGTCTGGCGGATCTAGTTTACGCCGCGAGTAGCCAGCTCAGGTACGAGTTGGGATATGCCGTGGTGCAGCGCCCCGCCGGGCGTTGCGCGGCATTGGCCGTTGCGGCTCAGGCTGTCGCTATGTAGTCGCGCATGGCCATCGCCTCCATCTCGACCTCGGCGATGTGGTGCTTCACGACATCGCCGATCGAGATGATGCCCGTGAGCTTGCGGTCCTCGACGACGGGCAGGTGCCGGCACCGACGCGCGGTCATGCGACTCATAAGTTCGTCGATCGTGTCGTCGGCGGAGCAGGTGAGCACGTCGCGCGTCATGATTTCGGAGACCGGCCAATCGAGGCAGGCTGGACCCTGCTTAGCGAGCGCTTGGACGATATCGCGCTCCGAAACAATGCCGGCAATGGCGCCAGACCGCTCGGTCACGACGACAGCGCCGATACGCTTTGCAGCCAGCCGCTCCGCGACAGCCGTAAGGCTCGCATCCGCCCTGACGGTCTCGACCGCATGACCTTTGACCTTGAGTATTGAGGCAACATGCATGGCAATCCTCCCGTTCACCGGTCGGATGACCTATTACGCGGGTACAGGGCGCCCCGCCCCCCATTAAGCCCTGTCGCTCCACGAATCGGTCATCGTGCCGATGGAACCGTTCGTTGCTGCTCGGGCGCGCGTTTCGCACAATACAAACGGCGCACCTCTATTAGTTAAGGTGGGGCATCGGCCGGAGCCTTGCAAGCAGAAAGGTCCGTCGCCGAACGATCGTTACGTGCAGCGCACAAATCAATCGGGCACGCCAATCTGTTGATCGCTTCTTTCGTCCGTCATAAAGCTGGCAATGACGCGCGACTGCACGCTGATGCAGTGCAACAGACGATCCGGTCGGAGAGCGAGCATGGATGTGGAAAAAGGGCTGAAACATTTCATTAACGGCGTCTGGGTCGCCCCGGTCGGCGGAACGGCGATCGATGTCATCAATCCGGCGACCGAACAGCCCTTCGCCAAAGTAGCGCTCGGAACGAAAGGCGATGTGGACCGGGCCATCGCCGCCGCCCGCTCTGCCTTCCCGTCCTTTGCCGCAAGCTCGCGCGAGGAACGCCTCGCGCTTCTCGAGAATATTGCCGCGATCTACAAGCGGCGCTTCGGCGAGATGGGCGAGACCATCAGCCGCGAGATGGGGGCACCGCTCTCTTTCGCGACGCGTTTCCAGGCCGGCGCCGGCATGGGCCACTTCCGCACCATGCACGGCATTCTCAAGACCTATCCCTTCGAGGAAGCACACGGGGCGACGGAGATTCTCCGCGAGCCGATCGGCGTCATCGGCATGATCACGCCGTGGAACTGGCCGGCGAACCAGATCTCCTGCAAGATCGCCGCCGCGCTTGCAGCAGGCTGCACGATGGTGCTGAAGCCGTCGGAGGTCGCGCCGTTCTCCGCGATCCTGATCGCCGAAATGCTCGAAGAAGCGGGTGTGCCCGCGGGGGTGTTCAATCTCGTGCATGGCGACAAGATCGTCGGCCAGGCCATGGCCGAGCATCCGCAAATCGACTGCATGTCCTTCACGGGCTCGACCGGTGCCGGTATCGACGTCGCGATCCGCGCGGCACCGACCGTCAAGCGCGTCGGCCAGGAACTCGGCGGCAAGTCGGCGAACATCCTGCTCGATGATGTCGATTGGTCTAAGGCGGTGACGGAAGGCGTGAAGCTCTGCTTCCGCAATTCTGGCCAGTCGTGCAACGCGCCGACGCGGGCCGCAGCGCTGAGCATCAAAGTCGGCGATCCCTCAGCCGCCGACAGCGACATGGGGCCGGTGGTTTCGGACCTGCAGTGGCGCAAGATCCAGGATCTCATCCAGTCCGGCATCAGCGAAGGCGCAACGCTCGTCACGGGCGGCACCGGCAAGCCTGAAGGCCTCAACCAGGGCTACTACGTGAAGCCCACCGTCTTCGCCGACGTCAATCCGGAGATGCGGATCGCGCGCGAGGAAATCTTCGGGCCTGTGCTCTCCATCCTCCCCTACAAGGACGAGGCCGACGCCGTGCGCATTGCCAACGATCACATGTTCGGCCTCGCGGGCTACGTGCATTCATCCGACCGCGAGCGGGCCAAGCGTATCGCCCGTCAGATCCGCGCCGGCATGGTGACTGTCAACATGGCGCCGGCCGATCCCGCCGCGCCGTTCGGCGGCTACCGCCAGTCGGGCAACGGCCGCGAGTGGGGCCGCCATGGCATCGAGGAGTACCTCGAGACGAAGGCCGTCATGGGCTGGAACGCGGCCTGAACGATCCCGCTAACCTGCATCGCCAGAAGACCTTGACGGGGGGCCTTGTGCCCCCCTTATTGCTGGCTATGTCAGCCGGCCGGACGGTCGCTGCCGGGTGCCGCAAGGCTGCGTACCGGTGGAGCGGGGGCAACCCCAGGGAAAGTGCCACAGAAAGCAAACCGCCGAAGCGGGTTCGCCCGTGGCAGCAAGGGTGAAAGGGTGCGGTAAGAGCGCACCGCGCCTCTGGCAACAGAGGTGGCAAGGTAAACCCCACCGGGAGCAAAACCGAATAGGGGCGGCATGGCGCAGCGGTTCGCCGTTGCGCCGGGCGTGGTCCACGCCGCAGCCCGGGTTGGTTGCACGAGGTGTCCAGCAATGGGCGCCCCAGATGAATGGCCGTCGCGGAGGTTCGCCTCCAGACAGAACCCGGCTTACAGGCCGGCTGACATGATTTTCTTGCCGCGGGCTGTTGGGAAGAGGTGCTTCGCAACCATCCCGTAGTGCTATAGCCGCGGGGCCGGGGCGACAGCGCGGAGCTTGGTGCAGCGCCTTCTGGGAAGGGGTGCTGTTGCCTACTAGCAGAGGATTTCGCAATGACGATCGTCGTGCGAACCGCGACGGCTGCGGACTTGGATGTGCTCGCTGAACTCAATCAGGTCGTGCAGAACGTCCACGCCGAACTTTATCCGAATGACTTTCGCACGACAGTCGATGCCGAAGGCCTCAAGCCCCAGCTAGCGCCGCAACTAGCTAACGTCGCGATCGCAGAACTGGAAGGCAGGCCCGTCGGTTACATCTGGTTCAACGAACAGACGCGGCCTGCAAATCCGTTCTCGGCGGCGCGCAGATGTCTCTACGTGCATCATCTCTCGGTGCTGCCGGAAACGCGACGCCGCGGCGTCGCTGCCGCGCTGATGCGCCATGCGGAAGCATATGCCGAGAGTGAGGCTCTCGACGAGGTCGCCCTCTCGCATTGGGCAGCGAACACTGGCGCGCAAAGCTTCTTTGCCGCGCAAGGCTTCACGCCATACGTGCTGCTGCTCCGCAAGAAGCTGAGTGACACGACCGAAGGCTGATACCCGCCTAGTTCGGCCGCTTCTGCCCGGCCACCGCAGAACCGTCATCGCGCAGTCGCGAGCGGCGAATGGACCCCGCCCGCTCCAGGATCGGATAGGCCACCGACGCGACGTGCGCCGTGATCCGTTTCAGATCGCGCGTGATGTCGATGTGGAGTGAGCTGGTTTCGATGCTCTGGGTCTTGCCTTCGCGCAGCCGCTTGAGATGATTGTCATTCGCCGCCTGCTCCAGATCGCGCATGCGATCCTTCTCGGCGAGGAGCGTGCGTGCCGACTGAACATCGCCGAGCACGAAGACGCTGGTCGCGAGATGGAGATTGTCGAGCAGGCAACGATGCATGTTGGTGATCTCCTCGAGCCCGTCATCGGAGAACTTGAGCTTGTGCTTGATCTTCTTCGCGGCGAGCTCGCGCAGGTTCTTGTCGAGGATGTCGCCGATATGCTCGAGGTTGATGGTGAAGGCGAGAATGTCCGAGCAGCGCCTCTCATCGACTTCGCTCAAGCCGTCCTGACGGCTGATTTCCATCAGATGAAGCTTGACGGCATTGTGCAGCCGATCGAGATCGTCGTCCTTGTCGGCGAGCGTCGCGAGGAGCTTGCGATCATCGTTCCTAAGGGCCTCGATGAACGTCGTCAGCATGGCCTCCACGATATCGATCATCCGTAGCACCTCGCGTGTCGCATCGGCCAGCGCAAGGCTCGGCGACCGGACGGCGGCAGGCTTCAGATACTGCGGCGCGCCAGGATCGTCGGCCGGCGATCCGGGTGGAATGATCTTGGCACACAGCCGCGCCAGCGGATCGAGAATGCCGATGAAGGCAATCGCTAGTGCTACGTTGAAGAGTGTGTGGAAGTTGGCCACCTGCCGCGCCGGACTGGCCTCCAGGCCCACCATGGCATTGGCGAGCCACGGCAGCAGCGGCAGCGCGATCAGACAGCCCAAGCCCCGCACGATGAGATTGCCGAGTGCGAGCTGCCGTGCGGCCTTGTTCGTGCCGGCAGCGAAGTACTGCGGAATGACATTGCCGAGATTGGCACCCAGCACGAGTGCGATAGCCGCGACCGGCGTGACGACATGATGCTCGGCCAGCGTCATGATCAAAAGCACTGCCGCGATGCTGGAGTAGGCGGCCCAGGTCAGAAGCGCCGCGAGCACAATATCTATGATCGGATCGCCCGATACGAGCGCGAACAGACTGCGCAGCGCCGCGGTTTTCTCGACGGGCTCGATGGTCGAGACGATGAGATGCAAGGCGAGAAGAATGAGCCCGATCCCGATCGACACGCGCCCCAGGTCCCGCGTGCGCGACTTGCCGCCACGATTGAAGGCAATCACGCCCGCCAGCATGAAGAGCGGTGCCACGGCCGATACTTTGAAGCTCAGCACCTGCACGATGAAGGTCGTGCCGACGTTGGCACCGAGCGTGACGGCGAGCGCCGGCACGATCGTCATGAAGCCGGCGGCGATGAAGCTCGTCGACATGAGGGCGGTTGCCGTGCTGCTCTGAAGGAGCGCGGTGATTCCCATTCCAGCGAGGAACGCCTTCCAGCGACTTTTTAGGCCGGTAGCAAGAAACTGGCGCAGGTTGCCGCCAAATGCGCGCACCATACCCGTGTGCACCATGCGCATGCCCCACAGGAGCAGCGCGACGAAGCCGGCAAGCTGGAGCAGAACGAAGGTCGCTGACATTGCGCCCCTCCTCGAACACGGCAGCAATCGGGACCGCGGCAAGTTACGGATCAAGCTGGAGAACTTGGTCCCATCCGCCCGAGGGCGCAAGACTTATATGACAGATTTATGACAAATCTGATGAGCGGAACGCCAGGAGTGGTTCAGCGTTGCATCGGGGGCCGCTGTACGGCCGGCTCAGCCGCGCATGTCACCGCCCGTCGCGCGCTTCACCTCGGCGATGACCTTCTTGGAGACGGCATCGATCTCGGCGTCGGTGAGCGTCTTCTCGCTCGGCGAGAGCGTGACCTCGAGACCGAGCGACTTCTTGCCGGCGCCGAGCGCGTCACCCTCGAAGAGGTCGAATACGCGCACGTTTGAAATAAGCGCCTTATCCGCCGCCGAAGCCGCGCGAACGACATCGCCGGCCGCCACATCACGATCGAGCAGGAAGGCGAAGTCACGCGTGACCGGCAAGAGATCGGCGGACGCCAGCGGCGCACGCGCCCGTGATTTCTTCTTCTCGGCCGGAAGCGCGCTGACGAACACCTCGAAAGCCGCAGCCGGGCCCGTCACGTCGAGGGTCTTGAGCGTTGCCGGATGGATCTCGCCGAAATGCGCGAGCACGACTTTCGGCCCGAGACGCAGTGTGCCCGATCGTCCCGGATGGAACCATCCTGGCGCGTCGCGCGTGATCTGCGCCCGCGCCGGATCAATGCCGAGCGCCGAGAGCAGCGCCGCCGCATCGGCTTTCACATCGAAAACGTCCGCTGGCTTTGCCGCGCCGTCCCAATGGCGGCCGTGACCCATGAGCTGCGCGGCACCGACGCGTACGCCGGACGCCAGCAGGAGCTGATCCTCCGGTTTGTCGCCCTTGTAGGCCTGCCCAACCTCGAAGAGCGCCACATCGGCAAAGCCGCGATTGCGATTGCGCTGTGCCGCCGCCAGCAGCCCCGGCAGCAGGCTCGGCCGCATGGAACTCATCTCGGTCGAGATGGGATTGGCAAGCTCGAGCGCATCGCTGCCGCCACCGAAATGCTCAGCCCACGCGCGCGGCGTGAACGACCACGTGATCGCCTCGACCATGCCCCGCGTCGCGAGAACACGACGTGCCCGGCGGGCGCGCCGCTGCACTTCCGTCAGCACGGACCGCGTCACACCATGCTCGCGCGGCATGGCCGCCGGCGGCACCTTGTCGAGGCCGGCGATGCGCGCGATCTCCTCGACGATATCGGCAGAGCCATGCACGTCAGGTCGCCACGTCGGCACGGTCACTTTGACCGCGTCGCCCGGCCCTTCGACCGCAAAGCCCAGTGCATCGAGCGTCTTCCGCGCCTCGGCTGGCTTGATATCGAGGCCTGCGAGCTTCTTCACGCGCGAGAAGGCGAAGGAGACGACCGTCTTCTTGACGGGCTCCTTGCCTGCGATTTTCGCGCGCGACGGCTCCCCGCCGACGAAGTCCAGCATGAGACGCGTGCCAAGATCGAGACCGCCCCTGATGAAAGCCGGGTCGACACCGCGTTCGAAACGGTAGCGCGCGTCCGTCTGCAGGCCTGCCTTGCGGCCCGTCGCGGCGGTCAGCAGCGGATCGAAATAGGCGCACTCGATAAGCACGTTGGTCGTCTCGTGCGTCGAGCCAGAGTCCTCGCCGCCCATAATACCGCCGAAGCCGAGCACGCGCTGCGTATCGGCGATCACGCACATGCCGTCCTCGACTTCGTGCTCCTTGCCATCGAGGCCGAGAAATCGCTCGCCGTTGCGTCCACTACGAGCGCGGATCGCGCCGACTACCTTGTCGGCGTCATAGACGTGCAGCGGACGGCCACGATCCATGCTCACGTAGTTCGTCACATCGACGACGGCGTTGATGGGCCTGAGACCTATGGCTTTGAGCCGCTGCTGCACCCAGGCTGGCGATGCGCCGTTCTTGATGCCGCGAATATAGCGGCCGGCGAAGACCGGACAGGCGTGCGCGAGCTCCGGCGGGAATTCCAATAGGATGTCGATCGGGCATTCATACTTACCCTCGACGCCGGGCGTCGGTAGCTCCGGCTTGAGCTTGCCGAGACCGCAGGCGGCGATATCGCGAGCAATGCCGCGCACGCCCGTGCAGTCCGGCCGGTTCGGCGTGAGCTTGACCTCGACGACCGGATCATCGAGGCCCATGACATCGACGTAGCGTTTCCCGACGTTCTTCGCGAACGCCTCGCCCAGATCGATGATGCCCTGGTGATCGTCAGAAAGCTCCAGCTCGCGCTCGGAGACGAGCATGCCGTTCGAGACCACGCCGCGCACGGGACGCTTGTCGAGCGTGATGCCCGTGCCAGGAATGTAGCTGCCGAGCGGGGCGAACACGCCGATCATGCCGGCACGCGCGTTCGGTGCACCGCAGACGACCTCGACCACGCCGCTGCCCGTATCGACCTGGCAGACGCGCAGCTTGTCCGCGTTGGGGTGCTGCTTGGCATCGACGACGCGCGCGACCACGAACGGGTTCAGCGCCTTGGCCGGTTCCTCGACGCTCTCGACCTCGAGGCCGATGATCGACAGCCGGTCGACGATCACATCGAGCGATACAGTCGTATCCAGGTGATCCCGGAGCCAATTGAACGTGAATTTCATGAACAGATCTCGCAACGGGTCGCGGCCGCCGGAGGCTGCCGGCGGCGCCACTCATGGAACGATTTCAAGGGAATTTCAACCGCACGGGCACGCGGCGGCCCCATCCAGGTACCGCCCGGCCTGCCACGAGGCTGCCGCCGCGGCCAACCGCCGGCGGCGTCCGGCTATTTTGGCGCCAAGACCATAACCATCTGGCGGCCTTCGAGGCGCGGCTCGGACTCGACCTTGCTGATCTCCTGCACCTCGGCCTTGACCCGCTGAAGCACGGCCATTCCGAGCTGCTGGTGAGCCATCTCGCGACCACGGAACCGCAAGGTCACCTTCACCTTGTCGCCATCCTCGAAGAATCGCTTGATGGCGCGCATTTTCACGTCGTAGTCGTGATCATCGATGCTGGGACGCATCTTGATCTCTTTGATCTCGACGATTTTCTGCTTCTTGCGGGCCTCGGCCTGCTTCTTCTGCTCCTGGAACTTGTACTTTCCAAAGTCCAGGATCTTGGCCACCGGCGGGTCGGCGTCGGGCGACACCTCGACGAGATCGAGCCCGGCTTCCTGGGCCTGCCGCAAGGCTTCAAGTGTTTCGACGACGCCCACGTTCTCGCCGTCCGCATTTATAAGGCGGACCGTTCGCGTGCGGATGCCATCGTTCATTCTGGGGCCGGAAGGCTCGCGCTCCGGGCCTGCGCGCATTGGACGACGTATGTTGCTTCTCCTGCAATTGGCCGATCATTGGAAATTTGATGAACCTGCCCGAGCGGAACGTGTCACCCCGGCCGCAGGCGACAACTCGACGCAGAAACGGCCCTAGAGAAGTGCGATTTTCCGACGCCTGTCAAGCTGAAGCCACAGCTTTGCCGGTGACAGTTGCATGAGCCGCGGGGCAGCTAATCTTTGTGCAGTGCGAAGGCGAGGCACCGCCCCGACGGGGGCCCAAATGCAGTCGTCACTTGTATCCTGCGGGCGGATGACTCACTCTGTCCGGACACCTGCTGCAAGGCCTACGCCTTGACAGGCAACAATATGACGAGCGGCAGACCATGCCGCCGAGCGAGGAAACCGCAAGCCGAGGAGCGCTCCCCCATGAAGCTGATGTGGTTCCACCTCATGCCATACACCGAGCTTCCCGGCGACTTCCGGGAGAAGCACCCCTCGGTTTGGGTCGACATCCATTCCTCGCTGTTCGACCCGAAGCGCGCCCATCACATGTACAACGACTTCATGGACGAGATGGAGTTCGCCGCAGACTGCGGGTTCGATGCCATCTGCTGCAACGAGCACCACTCGAACGGCTACGGCCTCATGCCCTCGCCAAATCTGATCGCGACGGCGCTGGCTCGACGCACGACCGACACGGCGATCTGCGTGATGGGCAACAGCCTCGCGCTTTACAATCCGCCGACGCGCGTCGCCGAAGAATTCGCAATGATCGACTGCATCTCGGGAGGAAGGCTCATCGCCGGCTTCCCGGTCGGCACGCCCATGGACACGACCTTCGCCTATGGCCAGAACCCCTCGATGCTGCGAGAGCGCTATCTCGAAGCGCATGATCTCGTGATGCGCGCCTGGCAGGAGAAGGACACGTTCGCCTTCAACGGCCGCTTCAACCAGCAGCGCTACGTCAATATCTGGCCGCGGCCGATCCAGCAGCCACATCCGCCGGTGTGGATCCCTGGCGGCGGATCGGTCGAGACTTGGCGGTGGTGCGCGGAGATGGACTACGTCTACTGCTATCTCTCCTACTACGGCTACAAGGCGGGGCAGGCGACCATGCAGGGCTTCTGGTCCGAGATGGACCGGCTCGGCAAGGACCGCAATCCTTACCGCGCCGGCTTCCTCCAATTCGTCGGTGTCGCCGAGAGCCGCTCCGAAGCCATGGAGCGCTATGCCGAAGCGGCCGAATATTTCTATGGCCGCTGCCTTCACGTCGACCAGCGCTTTGCCTCACCGCCCGGCTACAACACCGAGGCGACCATGCGCTCCGGTCTCGAAAGCCAGGTCAAACGCGCCGCCGAGGAAGCCACCCGCGCTCAGGCCGAGCAGGCGGCGGCCGGCCACAACAAGCCCAAGGATCAGCTCGCCGGGGTAACGACAGGCACGACGGCGGGCACACGCTTCAGCATGGTTGCGCGCGATATGGAGGAGATCGTCGATCGCGGCTACGTCGTCGTCGGCTCGCCGAAGGACGTCGCCGAACAGCTCGAATATGTCGCACGGACCCTCAATGTCGGGCACTTCATGCTGCTCCTCCAGTATGGCAGTATGTCCAAGGAGCTGACAAAATATAATACCAAGCTCTTCGCCGATCAGGTCATGCCGAAACTGAAGCCGCTCTTCGCCGAGTGGGAGGACAGGTGGTGGCCCAAGCCCTTGGAGAAGTCCGTACGCGCGGCACTGCCGGCCTTCAGGCCGGTCGCAGCCGAGTAGAGGTCGCACGTGGTCGCGTCATGGAGCGCGTGCTCGTTCTGGGCAGTCCCGGCGCGGGGAAGTCGACCTTCGCCAGGCGTCTGGCCGAGCGCTCCGGGCTCCCGCTGATCCATCTGGATAAGCATTTCTGGCGCCCTGGCTGGGTCGAGCCGGCGCCCGAAGAATGGCAGCGGACCGTCGAGAAGCTGGCACAGCAGCCACGCTGGATCATGGACGGAGACTACAGCCGGACGCTTGGCACGCGATTGCGCCGCGCCGACACGACCTTCCTGCTCGATACGCCTCGCTCGATCAACGTGACGCGCGTCCTGCGCCGGGTCGCCACCGGGTATGGGCGCACGCGACCCGATCTCGCGGACGGATGCCCCGAGCGTCTCGACTGGGAGTTCCTGCAGTACGTGTGGAACTACCCCCGCAAGCTCCGCCCGCGGATCGCGGCAATGCTGGAGGAATATGGCGGCGAGGTCATCACGTTCCGAAGCAGCGCGGACATCGAAGAATTCCTCGACGCGCAGGTTCCGGCCTTCAAAACCTGAAGCAAGACCCTCAACTCTGCGCGGCCGCTCGCTCCATCAAGGCGACGAGCCCCTGGAGAAGTGCCGTCGGTGTCGGCGGGCACCCGCGGATGTGCAGATCCACGGGAATGACCTTCTCGACACCACCGACATTGGCATAGCCGCCGAATAGATCGTCGCCACACGCGCAATTGCCCGCCGCCACGACCCATTTCGGATTTGGCGTCGCGTTGTAGGTCCGTTCGAGCGCCTCGCGCATGTTCTTTGTCACCGGGCCTGTCACGAGCAGCACGTCCGCGTGGCGAGGCGACGCGACGAAGCGGAGGCCAAAGCGCTCGAGGTCGTAGTAGACGTTGCTGAGCGCATGGATCTCGAGTTCGCAGGCGTTGCACGAGCCCGCATCGACCTGACGGATCGACAGGCTGTGGCCGAGCGCACGGCGTACCGATTTCTGCAGCCGCTCGGCCAGTTCGGCGAGCATGGCATCGTCGTCGCGAGGCCTCGCCTCGGTAAGCGGCGCCTTAAGCAATCCCTCGATGAGCAATCGGCGCATGAGGCAGCCTCAGAGATCGTGCCCCGAGTAGGAGCAGTTGAACGACTTGTTGCAGAGCGGGAAGTCGGCGACGATGTTGCCCTCGATCGCAGCTTCGAGTAGCGGCCACTGCAGCCAGGACGGGTCGCGGATGTAAGCATTGGCGATCGTTCCGCTTGGCCCCAGCCGCACCCAGGCCAGCACATCGCCGCGGAAACCTTCGACGAGCGTCGTCGCCTCCTGCCCCACGGCTGCGGCCAGCGCCGCATCCATCGCAATTGCGATCGGCCCATTGGGCAGCTTCTCGAGGCACTGCTCGATAATCGAGAGGCTCTGCGTGATCTCGTCAATGCGAACCCACACCCGCGCGTCGACATCACCCGCCGTGCGCGCTGGCACCTCGAAGCGCAGCGTGTCGTAGGGCGGATAGGCGAGCGTACGACGCGCATCGAAAGCGCGGCCCGAAGCGCGACCGACATAACCGCCAGCGCCGTACTGGCGCGCCAACTCAGGCTTTAGGATGCCGGTTGTGACCGTGCGATCCTGGAGCGAGGCCGAGTTATCGTAGACGCGCACGAGGTGGGGCAGATAGCGTCGGATGTGCGCAACGAGCGCGCGGATATTGGCTGCACCTTGCTCGTCGAGATTACGCGCGATACCGCCAGGAATGACACGATCCATCATCAGGCGATGACCGAAGCCGGCGTTCGCGCACCTCAACACCTGCTCGCGCAGCGCCCCACAGTGCGCCAGGATCAGCGAGAACGAAGCGTCATTGCAGATGGCGCCGAAGTCGCCGAGATGATTGGCGACGCGCTCGAGCTCGGCCATGACCGCGCGCAGTATCTGCGCACGCGGCGGCGCCTCGACGCCGGCTGCCGCCTCGACCGCACGGGCGAAGGCGAGCGCGATGGCGACGGTGCTGTCCCCCGAGACGCGACCCGCGAGCAGCGCGGCCCGCGCGATCGGCGCACCGCGCATCAGTCCATCGATGCCCTTGTGCACGTAGCCGAGCCGCTCCTCGAGCCGCACGACCGTCTCGCCATTGGCATGAAAGCGGAAATGGCCGGGTTCGATGATGCCGGCGTGGACAGGCCCGACGGGGATCTGATGCAGCGGCGGCCCCTCGGCCGGCAGAAATGCATAAGGCAAGCCTGCCGCGGCATCCGGCTTGGCGGCTCCAAGCGGATGGCGCACACCCCAACGGCCGTGATCGAGCCAGGGGCGCATATCGGTCGCCTCTTCCGCGACGAGACCATAGAGATCCACGATCGCGCGCTCGAAGCGCACGGCCGGCGGGTGCGTGCGCCCGACGGAGGGAAAGCGTCCGTTCGGACACGCGAGGCTGACGACGCTGACTTCGCCTTCGACCTCGTCGAGCACGGCCATGTGCACATCGCGGCCGTCACTCCACAGCGCCAGCAGCGTGACATTCCCTTGGGCAACCTCCAAAGCCACGCGCCACCAGACCTCGCGATCGACCGCGACGCGCGGGCCGGTCTGATGTGCGTCGATCCGGGCGCCAAGTTCGAGAAGCGTTGTTGCGAAACTCATGTCCAGCGCCTCCCTCAGCCCAGCAGCCGCGCGACATTCTGGAACCAGGCGACAAGTGGCCCCGGCAGGTAGATGCCGGCGCCGACCACGAGGGCCAGATGCGAATAGAGCGGCACGTAGGATGCCTCGACGGGTGCCATACCGCCCGAGGGCTCGCCGAAGGCCACTTGCGTCAGCCTCAGCATGAGCGCGCCGAAGCCCACCATCAAACCAAACACCAGCGGCACGGCAAGCAGCGGTTGACGCGCAAATGTCGAGCTGACGACGAGGAACTCACTCATGAAGATGCCGAGCGGCGGCATCCCGGCGATCGCAACGACGCCGATGACGAGACCCCATCCGAGCGCAGGATGGCTCTCGGTAAGGCCGCGGATCTCGGCGAGGCGCTGCGTGCCCTTGACCTGCGCGATATGCCCCACCGCGAAGAAGATCGCCGACTTGGTGAGGCTGTGCATGGTCATATGCAGGAGACCGGCAAAGTTCGCGAGCGGTCCGCCCATGCCGAAGGCGAACGTGATGATGCCCATGTGCTCGATGGAGGAATAGGCGAACATGCGCTTGATGTCGCGACGCCGGTACAGCATGAACGCGGCGAAGATCAGCGACACGAGACCGAGCACGACCATCAGCGGCCCCGGCGCAATGGCATTGGGGTTGGCGCTGAGCAGCATCTTGAAGCGCAGCACCGCATAGAGCGCGACATTGAGCAGGAGACCCGAAAGCACAGCCGAAATGGGCGTCGGGCCTTCGGCGTGCGCGTCCGGCAGCCAGGCATGGAGAGGCGCGAGACCCACTTTGGTTCCGTAGCCGAGCATGAGGAAGACGAATGCGACGTTCAGCAGATCCGGGCTCAGCTCGTGCGCCTTGGCGACGAGCGTCGTCCACACCATGGAGTCGTAGCCCTCGCCGAGCACGGGCTGCGCGGCCATGTACACGAGGATCGTGCCGAAGAGCGCGAGCGCAATGCCGACGCTACCGAGAATGAAATATTTCCAGGCTGCTTCGAGCGCCGCATGCGTGCGGTACATGCCGACCATCAGCACGGTCGTCATGGTTGCAAGCTCGATCGCCACCCACATGAGGCCGATGTTGTTCGCCAGCAGCGCGAGGTTCATCGAGAAGATCAGCGCCTGATACATGGCGTGATAGAAGCGCTGGTTCGTCGGCGTCAGGCGCCCGGTCTCCAGCTCATGGCCGATATAGCTGGCACTGAAAACGCTCGTCGTGACCGCGACGAAGCCGCCAAGCACGATGAACACGATATTGAGGTCATCGACGAACAGATAGCGCCCGAGGGGGGGCCGCTCCACGAGCAGATAGAGCGACGACAGGAATGTGGCGAATGCAAACAGCACATTGAAGCGCGAGCCCAGCTTGTAGGAGGGCAGCCCCACGAGCAACAACACACCGATCGCCGGGATCAGAAGAATGGCAGTCGCTGGATCTATGGGCAGCGGAAAGAGCGGCGGCCAGCTCATCGGCGCTCCCCTCGGAAGTCATCGAGCGCCTGCAGCTCGACTGAATCGAAGCGCTCACGGATGCGGAACAGGAACACGCCGATCACGATGAAGGCGACAAGGACCGAGAACGCCACGCTGATTTCCACCACCAGCGGCATCCCCTTCGCGCCGGCCGCCGCGAGGATGAGGCCGTTCTCGATGGACATGAAGCCGACGATCTGACTTACCGCATTGCGTCGCGTGACCATCATGAGCAGGCCAAGAAGCACTACGGAGAGAGCAAACGCGAGATCCTCCCGCGCGAGAGGGTTGGCAGTGGCCGTCGCCTTCAGCATGACGACCATGGAAAGTGCGACACAACCCATGCCCGCGAGCATGGTGGGACCGATACCGCCGACAGTCTCGATGGAGCGATGAATGCCGAGACTTCTGACGACCCGGCTCAGCGCATAAGGAATGATGATCGCCTTCAGAACCAGCGCGATCCCCGCCGTGATGTAGAGGTGCGGCGCGTTCTGGACGTGCGCCTGCCAGGCGACGGACAACGTCAGCACGACGGCCTGCAGCGCGAACACCGCGAGCAGGCTCGACATGCGCGTCTGATAGAGGAGCATGAAGCTCGTCAGCACCAGTCCGCCCGCCAGAAGATGCGCAACATCGAGGAGGAAGCGTTCCATCAGAAAGTCCTCGAGACGAAGAGCAAGAGCGTGCCGAGCAGGCCGAGCATGAGCGCCGCGCCGAGAAACTCGGGCACGCGGAAGACGCGCATCTTGGCGATGGAGGTCTCCAAGACGACGAGCAGGAAGCCGCCGACTGCGAGTTTCACAAGATAAGTGGCGACGCCGATGGCATAGGCGGTCGGGCCAGCCTCGCCGCTCGCGATTCCCCAGGGAAAGAATATGCAGCCGATGAGCGAGACGTACAGCAGCAGCTTGAGGGCTGCGGCGAGCTCGATCACCGCGAGATGACGGCCCGAATACTCCAGCACCATGGCCTCATGGACCATCGTGAGCTCGAGATGTGTCGCCGGATTGTCGACCGGTATACGGGCATTTTCGGCAAGCGCGACGATGACGAGTGCGACAAGCGCGAGGCCGAGCGATACGCGGAGGCTCGCGTGCTCCTGCATGAAGATCGCGATATGTGAGAGCTGCGTCGAGCCCGCCACCAGCGCCACGACGAAAACGATCATGATCATCGCCGGCTCGGCGAGCGAAGCGAACATCATCTCGCGACTCGAGCCGATACCACCGAAGCTCGTGCCGACATCCATGCCGACGAGCGCGAGGAACACACGCGCCGTCCCGAGCAGGGCGGCGATCGCGATCAGATCGGCCGTCCAGCTGAAGTGCAGGCCCGTGGCATCATGTAGGGTCCGCTACGGAAGAGCCACGAGGCATTCTCGGCGAGCACGACTTCCTTGCGCGCGAGGCGAACGAGATCGCGATAGGGTTGCAGCAGCGACGGTCCCTGGCGGCGCAGCAGGCGCGCCTTCACCTTGCGCGTGAGGCCAAGCAGGAGCGGCGCCAGTGCAAGTACCAGCACCATCTGCACGCCTTGGACGGCGAGATCGAGGATCAGGCCCATACGGCGACCCCCAACAGCAGAACGATGAGGGCGCCGAAGACGAGGCTCAGGTAGCGCCGGATGCTCAGGAACTGCAGGTGATTGAGCTGCTCCGCGGTGCGCGAGATGAGATTGCTGATTGGTGCGTAGGCCGTCTCCCAAATCACATCGCGCACCGTCACCGTGAGGCGCGACGGCCGCGGGTCGCCAGGCGGCGACATGTCCACCTCGTCGCGCGCCAACAGCACGCTCTCGCCGAACACGCGGCGCACGGGCTGAGCAAAGCTGTCGGCGGTGTACTGGGTCGCGGGATCAGCACTCGGGAACCCGCAATCCCAGGGTGGCGCGCGCCGCAACGCGCTGCTGGCAAAGCGGTGAATGAACTGGATGGTGACGAGCGTCGAGACGGTAATGAAGCCGAAAACGAGCAGGCCATTGTACGAGCTGCGGCTCTCTGCGACGGGCACGATCGACCAGCCGGAGATGGACGCCTGTGGCGGCATGCTCTGGCCGACCAGGCCGGCAGCAACTGGTGCGATCGCATCGATCAGCAGCCCGGGCAGGATACCTGCGGCGAGGCAGAGCCCAAGCAGCGTAAACATGCTGGCACGCGATGCGCTGTCGGTCTCGATGGCGGTGGCGGCTTCAGGCGCACGTGGCCGACCGAGGAACACAATGCCGAAGGCGCGGACGAAGCAGGCCGCGGACAGCGCGGCCGCGAGCGCCAGCATCGCGCCGACGGCCGGCACGGCGAGCTTGAGACCCCACTGCGGCAGATCGGGACTGAGCAGCACGGCCTGGAACATGAGCCATTCCGAAACAAAGCCGTTGAGTGGCGGCAGCGCCGAGATCGCGAGCACGCCGCCGAGGAACACGAACGCCGTCTGTGGCATGCGCAGAATGAGGCCACCGAGCTTCTCGATGTCGCGCGCACCGGTCGCCGTCAGCACCGCGCCGGCGCCGAAAAACAGCAGGCTCTTGAAGAGCGCGTGATTGAAGGCGTGGAAGAGCGCCGCCGTGAACGCCAACGCCGCCGGCGCGGCCATGTTGTTGGCCGTGAAGGCCAGCGCGAGGCCGAGGCCGATGAAGACGATGCCGATATTCTCGACCGTGCTGTAAGCCAGCAGGCGCTCCGTCACGCTCGCGAGCCCGAGGATGACGAGGCTCCACCACCAGCGCGGCTGACCAAGCAGATCGAATACGATTCGGATAAAGCCGTAGATCGCGACCTTGGTCATCACGCCGCTCATGAGCGCGGATACGTGGCTCGGCGCCGCCGGATGAGCGAGCGGCAGCCACACATGCAGCGGCACGAGCCCCGCCTTGGAGCCGGCACCGACCAGCGCCAGCACGAGCACGAGCCCTTCGAGCCAGCCCGCGTGCGCCATGTCCCGGATGTCGCCGAAGGCATACTGCCCGCTCGGCCCCGCGAGCAGCCCGAAGGCCAGCAGCAGCGCGAACGTACCGAAGCTCGCCATCAGGATGTAAATGTAGCCTGCCTCGGCATTCTCGCGATCATGATGGTGCGCGAGCACGAGCGCCCAGGATGAGAGCGACATGAACTCCCAGGCAACGAGGAAAGTGAAGGCATCGTCGGCCACCAGCACGAGATTCATGCCGGCGAGAAACACAGGATAGAACGGCAGCACGCGCCCGGGCGCTTCCTCGTGCCGGCCATAGCCGAGCGCATAGAGACTCGCTGCCGCGCCGCCGAGGTTGATGACGACCTGGAAGAAGGCGCTGAGAGCATCGATCCGAAAGCGCGCGCCGAGCCAGGGAAGGCCGATCGGCAGTGTCAGGTGCTGGACAGGACCGCGTTCGATGAGGCTCGTGCCCGCCAGGGCGAGGAGCACGAGGCACACGCCAAGGCATATGCAATAGATCAGCACCGTCGCGAATGGGCGGCGGTGTATGGCAATCGCCAGCGCAGCCGTCCCGAGCAGGACGGCGATGGCCGCAAGAGTGGCCGAAACAGCCATGTATAGTCGCCCCCCTGCACCCACGAAGCGATGCAGAAATGCACTGGCAACGACATCTCCGCCCTCACCGCACAGCCAGCCGGACGCCCGCTCCGCAAGATGCCGGAGCCTCGATCACTGGTGGCTTGGTGGCGCGTTCGGATGACAGCCGGTCTCGCATCCACGACGGAACGCTGCGAGCCGGCATTATTCGTTGCGTCGTCCGAAGTCTGCATACTGGCCCGCATAATGCAACCTTCAAGGCTGCGCTTTATTGCCCTGCTGGTCCGCCGCCGCGGCCGTGCAAACCAGCTATCGCGGGCCGGCGCACCGGCAGGACTTGCGCCGTGCGCGGACTTCCCACAAACTTTCTGCAAGCAATCATAACCAACTCGCGGCGACGCACCGCCAGCAGGGAGCACGCCCAATGAAGATGCTCTGGTTCCACCTGATGCCCTACACGGAGCTGCCGGACGACTTCAAGGAGAAGCATCCGTCGGTGTGGGTCGACATCCATTCCTCGTTGTTCGACCCGAAACGCGCGCATCACATGTACAACGACTTCCTCGACGAGCTCGAGTACGCGGCCGAGTGCGGCTACGACGCGATTTGCTGCAATGAACATCACTCGAACGGCTATGGGCTCATGCCCTCGCCCAATTTGATCGCGACGGCGCTGGCGCGACGCACCACCGACACCGCGATCTGCGTCATGGGCAACAGCCTCGCGCTCTACAATCCACCGACGCGCGTCGCCGAAGAATTCGCGATGATCGACTGCATCTCGGGCGGTCGCCTGATAGCCGGCTTTCCGGTCGGCACACCCATGGACACGACATACGCCTATGGTGCCAACCCGAGCCAGCTCCGCGAGCGCTACAACGAGGCGCATGATCTCGTGATGCGCGCCTGGCAGGAGAAGGACACCTTCGCCTTCAACGGCCGCTTCAACCAGCAGCGCTACGTCAACATCTGGCCGAGACCGATTCAGGAGCCGCATCCGCCGATCTGGATTCCCGGTGCCGGCTCGGTCGAGACATGGCGATGGGCGGCCGAGCGCGATTACGTGTTCTGCTATCTCTCGTACTACGGTTACAAGATGGCTCAGAACGTCATGAAGGGCTTCTGGGCCGAGATGGATCGCCTCGGCAAGGATCGCAATCCCTACCGCGCCGGCTTCGCGCAGGTCGTCGGCGTCGCCGAGAGCCGTCAGCAGGCCATGGACCTCTACACGGAGCCCGCCGAATACTTCTACGGCCGCTGCCTGCACGTCGATCCCCGCTTTGCAGCACCGCCCGGCTACACGACCGAGGCGACACAGCGCGCCGGCCTCGAGAGCCAGGTGAAGATGGCCGCGGATGCCTCCAAGGCCAGCCCGTCCACTCAGGCTCCCTCTGCGATGAAGATGCAGATGCTGGCGCGCGACATGAAGGGCATTGTCGACAACGGCTATGTCATCGTCGGCTCGCCGGATGATGTGACTGACCAGCTCATGGAGCTCGCCAAGACACTCAACATCGGCCAGCTCATGCTGCTCATGCAGTTCGGCAACATGTCCAAGGACCTGACCAAGTACAATACGCGCCTCTTCGCCGAGAAGGTCATGCCGCGCCTGAAGCCGCTGTTTGCTGAGTGGGAGAACAAGTGGTGGCCGAAGCCTCTCAGAGGCGCCGAGCGTGCGTCGCTGCCGGCTTTTGCAGGTTCAGCGCCGGTCGCCGCCGAGTAAACGCGCGTAACTCAAGAAACGACGATCAGGGGAGAGCGTCCATTGAGCGAGCCCACGACCACCACCGTCGACGTCAATGGCCATGCCTGCCGCGTGTGGACCAAAGGCAGCGGGCCGAAGATCGGCTTCCTCGCTGGCTTCGGCGGCCTACCGCGCTGGATACCCTTCCTCGATCGCCTCGCCGAAAGCCGCACGGTGGTCGTGCCGTCCATGCCCGGCTTTCCGGGCGCGACGGGCCACAACATTCTCGATACGCATCTCGATTGGCTGGTGGCTGTGCGGACGCTGCTGGAGGAGGCGGGGCTCGACGGCGCGGATCTCGTGGGGAGCTCAGTCGGCGGCTCATTCGTCGCGGAGATCGCGGCGCTCTGGCCGCAAAGCGTGCGGCGCATCGCGATGATCGCGCCGTTCGGCCTCTTCGATGAGAAGGACCCGGCGGCGGACGTATGGGCGCAGCGCGCCGACGATGTCCCGGGTCTGCTTTGCGCCGACGGCGAGATCTACAAAGAGCTGAAAGCGATGCCGACCGGCGCCAACTCCGTGGAATGGCTCATCGAACAGACGCGCGCGGCGGAAGCGGCTGCCCGCATCTTCTGGCCGCTCGGAAATACCAAGCTCGAGCGGCGCCTGCCTTTCATCAAAGCCCCGACGCTGCTCATCTGGGGCAAAGCGGACCGCGTGATGCCGCGCGGTTACGCCGACAGGATCGCCAAAGCCATTCCCGGCGGTGCGAAGATCACGATGATCGCCGGCGCCGGTCACCTCGCGGAGCTGGATCAGCCCGATGCCGTCGCGAAAGCCGTGCTGGAGCACGTGGGGTAGCTGGCATCAGCTCCGTCATCAACTCTCTGGCCGAATGGCGAGAACATCGCTCGCCAGCGTGTTGAGCAGCACCTCGGCCGTACTGCCGATCATATGCTCGGCAGTGCCGGCACGGCTATACGTGCCGGTAACAACGACGTCGGGCCTATTCTCGTCCACGTAGTCGGAGAGCACCACGCCCGGCAGGCCTTCGAGCAGGACAGTCTGGATCCTGCCTGCGTCCTTGCCGACAAAGCGAGCAATCTCCTCCGTAGCGACGCGCTGGACGCGGGCACGCTCGGCGGCTTCGACCTCGTCGAGTGACTTGTTCGCTGCGCGTCCCGACCAGTCCGGCTGAACTTCGAAAGCGTGCACGAGCGTAAGCTCCGCGGCCGGGAACAGTGCGCGCGTCGTGGCAACGGTGGCGCGAGAAGTCGTCGACAGATCAACACCGATCGCGATCTTGCCGTATGGCCCAGCCGCGCGCCGCCGGACGGCCAGGACGGGCACGTGTGCCTGGCGAAGGATGCGCGCCGCCGTGCTGCCCAAAAGCTTTCCGCCGTAAGCCTTGGCGTGCGCGGGCCCGGTGACGACGAAATCGCTCTTTATCGCGCGTGCGTGCTCGATCACGCGCTCGGCCGGGTCGCCGATCACCACATGCCGGGACACAGCCTGCTTGAGAACAGCGCGCGCACGCTTCTCGAGCTCGGCCATGTCCACATCGACATTGCGGATGCGCCGCTCGATACCTATCGGCCGAACGGAACTCGACTCCACCACGTGGCAAATGGTGAGAGATGCGCCCCACGCCGCGGCGAGCTGGACAGCCCGGTCAAAGGCACGATCACAGGCAGCGGTCAGATCCGTTGCCAAAAGGATGTTCTGGGGGTTCTTGGCGGCAGGGGACTTGGCCATCTGGATGCCTCGACTGCTAGGAGATCAAGGTAGTCCAGCCGATCGCGTCGCCCTCCGCCTTGACCGGCATCAAGCCGGGCAGCCTGAAATCCAGCGGAATAGAGTAGGGATTCCTGCTTTTATTTCTTCTTGTAGACAATGAGCGTCTTGAAATCAGCGACGCGCTCGACGGGCTTTTCCTTCTCCCACACGGGCAGGATCTCGGCCGTACGCTCCTTGCCCATGGAGTTCTTGTAGAAGATCAGATAGCCGCCCGAGCGGGTCTTGTCAGTGAAGAGATCGAGCACGAGGCGGTCCGTCATGCCGCCATACTCGGCGCTCGCGGTGTTCGGGAAGAAGAACTCGCAGAGATGCACCATTGTGACAATGTCGAAATCGGGCAATAGACGCGGGTTGGTGAGATAGATATCGCCGAAATAGGCGATGTAGGATTTCGCGACGGCCGAATTGGTCGAGACGAGTTTGATGTAAGCCTCGTACTCCTCGATCGAGGCAGTGATCGCGAGCACCGAATTGCCCGAGCCGTTGCGCGCCTGTTCAACCCCGACGACATGGTGGGTGCCGGTGCCGAAATGGTAGATGTCCTTGTTCTTCAGGCCCTGATCAGCAATCCACTCGTTGACATGCACGTCGCAGGGACAGACGTCCTCATGCAGATCCCATTTGTCGGTCCAGTAGTTCATTCCAAGCGCGGCGGTCGTACTATTCATCGGATTGTTCTCCCTTCTACTTGATCGCTAACTTATGCCGGCATGGTTGCCAACGGTGCGGCCGAGCCGAGCGGCGTCGGGCCCGCATCCCTGCGGTCGAGCGCGACCAGCCCGGAATGGAAGTCGCGAAGCACCTCACGCCGGTCAATGGTCATGACGATGGCGTCGGGCAGCCTGTCGAGCAGCATCCGATAGAGATCGCGCCCAGAGGCATCGGCCAAGGCCGCCACCGGCTCGTCGAACAGCAGCACGGCAGGCTTTCGGATCAGCGCGCGAGCGATCCCGATCCGCTGCTGCTCACCACCGGACAGAAGCACGCCCCAGTCCGCAGTTTCGTCGAGACGCGCCGAGAGATGCGAGAGCCCGACCTCATTCAGTGCCGCGAGAATGGCCTCCTCCGTCACCTCATCATCGGCGCGCGGATAGGCGATCGCGCGACGTAGCGTACCGAGCGGAAAATATGGCCGCTGCGGCATCGCGAGCACCTCCCCGCCTTCCGGAAACCTCACGCGTCCCGTGCCGGAAGGCCACAAGCCCGTGAGCGCGCGGAACAGCGTCGATTTACCGGCCCCGGAAGGCCCCGTGATGAGCACACGATCACCAGCCCGAAGACTGAGTTGCGGCATGCCCGCAATCAAAGAACCGTCCGGCAGCCGGATGCTCAGGCCGTCGACGCCGAAGCTCGCGTCCGAGTGCTGCGAGATGGCCACGACTCCTTCCGACTGTGCACGACTTTCATCAACCGAATTCATCGCATCCTCGAACTGCGCGAGACGATCGAGCATCGCCTTCCATTCAGCGATCTTGCCGTAGGACGAGATGCAGAAGGCAAAGGCGCCTTCGACCTTGTTGAAGGCGAGCGCGGCCTGGACGAGCGAACCGAGCGGGATCGCGCCGGAGAGATAGGCAGGGCTTACGATCAGCGCCGGCACCACGGTCGATGCCTGGGCATAGCCGCCGATGAAGCCGACCAGCCGGGTCTGCGTCGCAACGAGCCGCGTCCAATTGCCGACCAGATTGGAAAAGCGCTGGCTCAGCTCGGCGCGCTCCACCGGCTCACCCCGGATCAGTGCGATCGGCTCGGAATGATCGGCCGCACGCACGATTGCGAAGCGGAAATCGCTCTCGTAGCGCTGCTGGTTGAAGTTGAGCGGAATGAGCCGCCAGCCGATCCAGTGCGCGATCAGCGTGCCGGCCGTCGCGTAAAGAAGCGCGCCCCAGATCAGCCAACCCGGAATGATGAAGGACGGCAATCCCGGCATCGGCGTCATCGCCGACAGGCCCCACAGGATGTAGGCGAAGGAAGCGAAAGCCACGATCGAGCCAAGCAGGCCGGTCGTGAGCTCATGCGTGCGCTGGATGAAGAGATAGACGTCGTTGGCGATGCGCAGATGGATATTGTCGACATGTGGGGCGACGAAGCGTGCGCGGTAATGTCGGCCGTCGGCCATCCAGCGCGAGACATAGTTCGCAGTCAGCCAGCGCCGCCATCGGATCTGCAGGGTCTGGCCGAAGTAGTACTGCGACGCGCCGGCTGCGACTGCAGAAGCGACAATAAATGCAAAAGTCTCCAGCTCGGAGTAGAAGGCATTCCAGTCCCTTTTCTCCAGTGCGTTATAGAAACGCGCATTCCAGTTGATCACCGAGACCGCGACATAGACCAGCGCCAGCTCCGCCGTGACGATCGCCCCGAGCAGCAGGCAGGCCGTTCGCCGTTCCCCCGAACGGAAGTAGGGCAGCGCCACGCGGAAGAATGTGCGCAACGCCAGCACAATATGTTCCATCGGCAATCCTCAGATCTGGCCCGGCGGCGGGCAGAGGCAAAACGGCGCCCGAAGGCGCCGCACTTACTTTCCGATGTGTATGGCGGAACCTCAATAGATTTCGGGCTCAGGCACAGGCGCGCCGTGGCTCGTCTCGAGGAAGTCGAAGTCGCAACCCTCGTGCGCCTGGCGAACGTGCTTCGTGAACATGAGGCCGAACCCGCGCTCATAGCGGGGCTTCTGCCGAGGCAGCTCGGTACGGCGACGCGCGAGCTCCGCATGCGAGACCTTCATATTGATTGTGCGCGCGGGAACATCGAGCTCGATCAGATCGCCGGTGCGCACGAGCGCCAAGGGCCCACCGATGAAGGACTCCGGGGAAACGTGCAGTACGCAAGCGCCATAGCTGGTGCCGGACATGCGCGCATCCGAGATGCGGATCATGTCGCGCACGCCCTGCTTCACGAGCTTGGTCGGGATGGGCAACATCCCCCACTCGGGCATGCCCGGGCCGCCATGTGGGCCTGCGTTGCGCAGAACCATCACGTGATCCGGCGTCACGTCCAGATCCTCGCAATCGACGGCCTTCTTCATAGAAGGATAGTCGTCGAAGACGATCGCGGGCCCCGTGTGCTTCAAGAGGCGCGGCTCGCAGGCTGAGGGCTTGATCACGCAGCCATCGGGCGCGAGGTTTCCCTTCAGCAGCGCCAGCGCGCCTTCCGCATAGATAGGATTGTCGAGCGGGCGGATGACGTCATCGTCGAAGACCTTGGCGTCGGCGATATTCTCGCCGACCGTCGTGCCACCGACCGTCAGCGCACCGAGGTGGAGGTGCCCCTTGAGTCGGCCCATGAGGCCGAGGATGCCGCCAGCGTAATAGAAGTCCTCCATAAGGTAGGTCTTGCCGCTCGGGCGTACGTTGGCGATGACTGGCACCTTTCGGCTCATGCGGTCGAAATCCTCGAGGCCGACAGCGGCGTTGGCTCGGCGCGCCATGGCAATGACGTGGATGACTGCGTTCGTCGAGCAGCCCATGGCCATGGCGACGGTGATGGCGTTCTCAAAGGCATCATGCGTCTGAATGCGGTCAGGCGTCAGGTCTTCCCATACCATCTCGACGATGCGGCGACCGGACGAGGCGGCCATGCGGTGGTGATTGGCGTCCGGCGCCGGAATCGAGGATGCGCCCGGCAGCGTCATGCCGATGGCCTCGGCGATGGCGGTCATCGTGCTCGCCGTGCCCATGGTCATGCAGGTACCGTGGCTGCGCGCGATGCCGGCCTCGATCTCGAGCCAGTCCTTCTCCGTGATCGTGCCGGCACGCCGCTCGTCCCAGTACTTCCAACTATCTGAGCCCGAGCCGAGGATCTTACCGTGCCAGTTGCCGCGCAGCATGGGACCGGCCGGAACGAAGATCGCCGGCAGTCCAGCGCTCGTCGCCCCCATGAGCAGCCCGGGCGTGGTCTTGTCGCAGCCACCCATGAGCACGACGCCATCGATCGGATGCGAGCGGATGAGCTCCTCCGTCTCCATGGCGAGGAAGTTGCGGTAGAGCATGGTGGTTGGTTTCACGATCGGCTCGGAGAGCGAGATCGCCGGCAGTTCCATCGGAAAGCCGCCCGCCTGCAACACGCCGCGCTTCACGTCCTCGACGCGCTGCTTGAAATGCGCGTGGCACTGGTTGAGGTCGGACCAAGTATTGATGATTGCGATAATCGGCTTGCCGCGCCAATCCTCGGGACCATAGCCCATCTGCATGGCCCGCGAACGATGGCCGAAGGCGCGAAGGTCGTCGGGACCGAACCAGCGGTACGAGCGTAGCTCTTCAGGGCTCTTGCGAGACGTCATTGGATGGATCTCTCCGGCGGGCTTCACGCATGGATCGCACTCCGGTGCAGTAGCAGCCGGAGCCCGAAACTTCAATTCGCCCGAACTCAGGTGGGCGAGCCCGCGCGCTGCGTTGGAGCGGCGCCTGCGGCGGCCGGCACTCCTCCATCGGGCGGCATCACGAACTCGGCAGCCTCTGCCCTCGGTATCAAGAGCTGCGAGGCAACGGTCAGCGCGATCAGACTGGCGCCGATGAGGTCGGTGATCAGGCCTGGCGTGATGAGCACCATTGCAGCACTCAACAACATGATCCGCTCCCACCACTTTGTCGGCCGCAGGAAGTAGGCATGAAGTCCGGCCGCGAGACAGATGACGCCAATCGATGCCGTAAGCGCTGCGAGGATGACGTCCGGCCAGGGCCCGATAAGCATAAGAGCCGTCGAGTACACGCACATGAAGGGCACGATGTAGCCGGTGGCGCCGAGCTTCACGGCAGCCCAGCCAGTGTCCCAGAGGTTGCCTCCGGCAATCCCCTTGGCGGCGAACACCGCAAGGGCGACAGGCGGCGTGATCGTCGAGAGGCAGGAGTAGTAGAACACGAAGAGATGCGCCGCCTCGATCTGCACGCCGAGCTTCACCAACGCGGGAACAAGCAGCGCAACCTGAATGATGTAGGCCGGCGTCGTCGGCAGCCCCATGCCGAGGACGATGCCGGCAATGGCCGTCAGCACCAGCGCAACGACGAGCGTATCCTGCGAGATCCGTACAATGAGAGCCGTGAACTCGATTGCCAGACCGGACAGAAGTACGACGCCGATTACGATACCGGCTGCCGCGCAAGCGAGCGCGATCGTCAGGGTATCCTTGGCTGCCGTAGTCAGCGCATCGATGACGACGCTGAGGCGGACATAGTGGCGCGTCGTCTTGCGGAGCATCGCCGTCGGCAGAACCGAGAAGATACCGCACAGCGCAGCGTAGGGTGCCGAATAGCCGGCAAAGAGGACAGCCGTGATCACGACGAGGGGTAAAAACTGGTGTCCACGCTCCTTGAGCACGGCCGCCATCTGCGGAAGGTCAGGCTTCGGCAAACCCCGCATACCGGTACGCCGGGCCTCGAGATGCACGGCTGCATAGACGGCGAGGTAGTAAAGAAAGGCCGGAAGCGTAGCCATCACAGCGACTGTCAGGTAGCTGACAGCAAGATACTCGGCCATGACGAACGCGGCTGCGCCCATGATCGGCGGCATGATCTGCCCGCCTGTCGACGCAACGGCCTCGACCGCACCTGCGAACGCAGGTCGATAGCCGATCCTCTTCATCATCGGGATCGTGAAGACACCCGTCGTCATGACGTTGGACACGGCGCTGCCGGATATCGTCCCGAACATGCCGGACGTGATGACCGCCACCTTGGCCGGGCCGCCCGGCTTTGCTCCCGCGAGCGCGAGACCGAAATCCATGAAGAGCTTGCCGGTGCCGGTCTTCTCGACGAACGCACCGAAGATGATGAAGAGGACGACGTAGGTCGCCGAGACACTGATCGGAATGCCGAGAATGCCGTCCGTTGTCATGTAGAGCTGGTCGAGCATCATCTGCGCCGACACGTTCGTGAACGCGAGGCAATACGCCATGAACACGATGGCCGTGATCGAGAGCGCGGCGCCGAGGACGCGCCGCGTGCCCTCCAGGATGCACACGATCAGCGTAGTTCCGAGTACCCAGTCCGCGGGTCGGAGATCGTCGACTGTCGCAAACCGCGTGATGAAGTATTCGTACTCATAGAAGATATAACCGATCGAGGCTGCGCTCGCGGCGACAAAGAGCCAGTCGACTATGCCTGGCGGCGCATCGCGCCGGCCCGAGAAGCCCGTGTAGACGAGAAACGCCAGTATCAGCATCCACATGAGATGCGTGCCGCGGAAAATTAGCGGCTCCGGCACCCCGACAAAGGCGACGTAGAGGTGATAGACGGTAAACGCCGTGCCGAGGACGGCCACGAGAATCTGCGTCGCGCGAGCGTACGTCATTGAAGGCTCCCCACAGCCGGGCAAGTCGGACGCTGCGCCGTTGCAGGCGCAGCGTCTGTTGCTGAGGTCGCTAGAGCGCGACTACATCGCGCCCTTCTCTTTGAAGTACTTCTCGGCGCCTGGATGCACTTTGATCGCGACCTTCGCGCCAAAGTCTTTCACGGTCTGGCCCTTGAAGACGGAGTTCACGCTGACGAGATCCGGCAGCGCTTCAGTCATGGATTTCGCCATGTTGTAGACGACGTCATCGGGCAGCTTGCAGCTGACGATGACATGCGCCGGGAACTGCACCGACAGAACGTCCTTGTCCTGCCCGGGGTAAGTGCCTTTCGGGATAGTGAAGCGCGCGAAGCCGGAGTTCTTCGCGACGAGCTGCTTGTAGATGTCGTCCGGGATGTCGAGCATCCGCACCGGCCGGCTGTTGGCCATGTCCATGATGCCGCCCGTCGGGAGCGTGCTGATGATCATCGATACGGAGATCTGGCCATCCTTGAACATGTTGGCCTGATCAGCGATGCTCGCAAAATTGACTTTGCTGAGACCTTTGTAACCGATACCCGAAGCATCCATGATCCACGACGCGACCACCTCCGTCGTGTTCCCGCGCGGCAGTGTGCCGAGGCTCTTGTCCTTGAGATCGGCGAGGGAGTTTATGCCCTGATCGGCCCGAGCGGCGATCTGCTGGACCTGCGGGTAGATATTGGCGAGATGACAGACGTTCACGTAGGGCTTCGTGATGCCTTGGCCGATGCCATTCAATGCATCGACCGTCGAGATCAAGTTCCCCATGCCGATCTCGGCCTTGCCCTCTTCGATCGCTTTCAGATTGATGAGGCCAGCGCCAGGGCGGTTCTCGATCGAAAGACGCTTGTCGGCCTTCTCCCAGATTGACTTGAAAGCGCCCGCGATCGGAATCCACGAGCCACCCGTCGGACCCGTGAAGTAGGTGAGCTTAACGTCCTGCGCATGCACCGGCGCACCTGCAAATGCCGCGATCATAGCGGCCACTGCAATAGTACACGCGCCCCTCTTGGAGCTCCTCATGACAGCTTTCCTCCCTTTGACGGCTTGACGGACAGACAGTTTATTGGGGCTTGTTGTTTCGCCCTTGAATAATTGCGTAACCCCAGACGGGCCGCTTGTAAACCGGAACGGCGATGCGCCTCACGATCGCACGACTTCATCGCGAGCGCTCCACAAGCGCCGCGATATCGTTGGCAATGCGTCCTAGCCCTGCTTGACTTCTGCATGGCTAGACGCCTCAATGTGATCAATGGACCGTAGGCAGTCGCCACCGAGAAGGGCGCTGCACTGCACAAAACAACAAGCGTCCAATCCGGAAGCGACAAAGGGAGGTTCGATCCATGACGATTACGCGTCTGATCGCGTCGTCGGCCGTTGCGGCAATCGTGACGGCTGGCACTTCATTCTCCGTCAATGCGCAAGAGCGCGAGGTCAAGTTGTCCGGCTTCGGCGCCATGTCGGGCGTCGTGCGCTCGTTCGGCATCAACTCGAAGGCTGCACTTGAAGCGGCAGCTGACGAAGTCAACAAGGCGGGCGGCGTCAAGCTCGGCGACGGCACGAAGGGCAAGCTGGTCATCGAGTACTTCGATGACCGCTGCAATGCGGAGGAAGGTATCTCCGTCGCCCGGCGAATGGCTTCGTCCGCGACACTCGTCGGCATTGGTCCGACCTGCTCGAATGTCGCCGAGCCGCTCTTCGGAATTCTGCAGAAGAAAGTTGGCGACGCGGGCGACAGTGGCCTGCAGTTCCCTGTTTTCACTGACGTCGCCATCAAGGTCGGCCTGGCCAAGATCTCCGATTGGGCGTTCCGCAACGTGCCTGACGAAGGCGCGATGTACCGGGCGCTTTTTCAGTGGATCAAGAAGACCCAGCCCGATCTGAAGACAGTATTTGGCGGCGTAGAGGAGGACTTCGCCCACTCGCGCGCGACTTGGTACGCGGTGATGAAGGAAGTCGCTGCGAAAGAAGGCTTCGAGGTTAAGGGTGAGGCGAAGTGGCTGCTGGCCGATACGAACTTCACCAATCAGGCACGTGAAGCCCGTCGGGCCGCTGCCGATATCATCGCTATCTCGGCGCACCCCTTCACGACCTGCGGCATGCTGAAGGAGATGGGCCGCCAAGGCGTGAAGCCGAAGCTGGTGATCGGGCTCACGTCGTCATCCAGCCTCGAGACGCTGCAGGGTTGTTCCGCCGAGGCCGAGGCCATCATCATTCCGACGAGCTTCGCTCCCGTCACACCAGAAGCTCAGGCTGCCGCCGAGCGCGCCGCGAAGTTCAACGGAAGTCTCGATCTCCACTCGGGCGCCGCCTACGAGAACATTGCGATCCTCAAGAGCGTCATCGAAAGCGAAGGCGTGATGGCGAAACCTGACACCGTGCAAGCCGACCGCGCGAAGATCCGCAACGGCCTCGCGAAGCTCACCGAGACCAAGGGCCTCATCGGTGTGTCCAAGCGGACGCCGGATCGCGAGGCCGTGAAGCCGTTCCTCTTCGTGCACGCCAAGAGCGGCAAGTGGGAAGTGCTCCACACCCCGACGAACTGAGCACGTTCATTCGATCGCCGAACCGGTGCCTCGGATGCACGAGGCGCCGGTTTCCCTTTATCGGATATCGCGCTCATCATGCTCATCGTTGATCTCGTCCAATCGATTGTCGACGGACTTCTGTTTGGTGCCACATACGCCTTGATCGGCATCGGCTTCACGCTGGTCTTCGGCGTCATGCACAAGATCAACATGGCCTATGCGGCTGCTTCCGTCGGCGGCGCCTACGCGGCACTGCGCCTCATTACTCTCATCGGCGGCCCGGCGTGGGCGTCACTGCTGATCGCGGCGGCGGTTGGTGGCCTGTTCGGCCTCCTCATCTACTGGCTCTGCTTCCGCTTCATCCCGCTGTCGAATCCACTCGCGACGCTCATGTCGACCGTCGGCATGTTCCTGCTCGCGGAGGAGATCATCGTCCACACGACCGACGGGATGCCGCAGAACTATCCCGTCGTCGTCCGTGGCATCCTCGATCTCGGCGAGTTCATGATCCGCGGCGATCTCGTCTTCGTCTTCGCCTGTGCGCTGCTGGCGATGGTGATCCTGCTTTATCTGCTCTACCGAACCAAGCTCGGCATGGCGACGCGCGCCGTCTCGCAGCAGCCGATCGCCGCCCAGCTCGTCGGCATCCGCCTGAGCCACGTCAATGCCCTGACATTCGTCGTTACCGGAATGCTCGGTGGTTTTGCGGGCGCCCTCATCGGCTCCGCCGTCGGACTGCTGTCGCCATTGCTGGTCGTTCCGTTGACCATCAAGGGGCTGATCGTGACTGTAATCGGCGGGCTCGGCAGCATTCCAGGCGCCATCATAGCGGGCCTGCTGGTCGGCATGGCGGAGAACGTCTTCCAGTACTTCCGCGGCGTCACCGAGCGCGACATCTACGTGATGTTGCTGCTGTTCGTTTTCCTTGTCTTCCGACCGGGCGGCATCTTCTCGTCGACCGTGAAGCGGGATTGAGGAGAGCAAGAGCAAATGGATTTCTACCTTGGCCTCCTTCAGATCATGGGCGTGCACACGCTACTCGGACTCTCGGCCTATGTCGTGCTTCTGACGGGTCAGGTCTCGCTCGCTCAGGCCGGCTTCATGGCGATTGGCGCCTATGTCGCTGCCATGCTGACCGTTCTCTCGGGTTGGCCGTTGATCGCTGCTCTCATCGCCGGCGCGTTGGTCGCGGGCTTCATGGCCTGCCTCGTGGGATTCCCAGCGCTCCGCGTGCACGGCCTCATGCTCGTCGTCGCGACTCTCGCATTCACGGAAATCGTCCGGCTCTTCTTCTTCAATTTCGACTACCAGATCGCGCGCGGGAGCATCCGCGTCGGCCCGCTCGGCGGCGAGGGCTTCAGGCAGATCCGCTATTTCCCGGAGAACGGATGGACGACCTTGCATGTCGCCATCTTCATCTGGTCGGTCGTGGCACTCGTCATGGCGGCACTCTGGTGGATGGACCGCTCGCGGGCCGGGGCCGTGCTCCGTGCCGTCGGCGAAGACGAAATCGCGGCGCAGAGCTGCGGCATCAACCTCACCGCGGTAAAGGTCTCGGCCATGACGGCAGGCGGTGCCATCGCAGGGCTCGCCGGCGGCATCTACGCGCACTACACGACACACATAGAGCAGACCAACTTCACGATCATGGTCGCCACGTTCGCGATCGCCTATCCCATTCTCGGCGGGCTCTCGAGCATCTTCGGGACGGTGGCAGCCGTGGTTTTCATCCAGGGCTTTCTCATCGAAGGACTGCGCTTCCTCGGCGACTGGCGAAACCTGCTGTTCGGCGCGCTCATCGTGCTCGTCATGAACATTCGCCCGAGCGGCCTGCTCGACGCGCGCACCATGGCCACGCTGCGCCGCCTCTTCGGCCGTCGGGAGGGTTGAGAGCCGTGCTCGAGCTCCAGAACCTCTCCAAGTACTTCGGCGGTGTCCGCGCCGTGGACAGTCTCAGCCTCAAAATCGAACCGGGTCAGATCTTCGGTCTCATCGGACCGAACGGCTCAGGCAAGAGCACGACCGTCAATCTCATCACGGGCCTGCTTGGCGTCACCAACGGCAGCATCAGGCTGTCCGGCGAGGAAATCACACGCCTGCCGACGCACGTGCGCCTCAGCTCCGGCATTGCCCGCACATTCCAGAACATCCGCCTTTTCGGCCAGCTCACGGTCTGGCAGAATCTCTGGGTCGCGGAGAATTCGCGTGCGCAGCGTGAGCGAACGAGCTTCCTCGCGCGCTGGCTCGGCGGCGAGAGCGGCGCACGCGCGCGCATCACCAAGGCGCTCGAGTTTTCGGGGCTTTCCCACAAAGCAAACGAACTCGCTGCGAATCTCGCGTTCGGCGAGCAGCGCCGTTTGGAACTCGCACGCGCCATGGCGGCGGAACCGAAGCTCCTGCTGCTCGACGAGCCCGCTGCCGGCATGAACGCCGAGGAGATCGGCGCGCTCGACGAGCGCATTCGCCAGATCCGCGACAGCGGTATCACCGTCCTCCTGATCGAGCACCACATGGAGCTGATCATGGCGATTGCCGATAGGATCGCCGTACTCAACTTCGGCCAGAAGATTGCGGAGGGAACGCCGGCCGAGGTTCAGGCCAATCCCGCGGTCCGCGAGGCCTATCTCGGCACCGCCGAGACATCGACGAGAGGCACGGCCTGATGCTCGACATCCAGGACATCGTCACGGCGTACGGCAAGATCGAGGCGCTGAAAGGCGTCAGCCTCGCTGCCGCCGAGGGACGCATCACCTGCCTGCTCGGCCCCAATGGCGCCGGCAAAACCACGCTCATGTACTCCATTGCCGGGGTCCTTAAGCCACGACGCGGCACCATCAAGCTCGCCGGCGCCGACATAACCGGACAGTCGCCGGCGTCGATCGTTGCGCGCGGGCTCGCGCTCGTGCCGGAGAACCGCCTTGTCTTCCCGCAGATGTCCGTAGCGGAGAACCTGGAAGCCGGCGCCTACCAACGTCGCGACAGCGCGGAGGTTGCCGCTGACATCGAGCGCATGTACGCGCGCTTTCCGCGTCTCAAGGAGCGGCATACGCAGCTTGCTGGCACGCTCTCGGGTGGCGAGCAGCAGATGCTCGCGGTTGCGCGCGCCTTGATGAGCCGCCCCCGCATCCTGCTCATGGACGAACCCTCACTTGGACTCGCGCCGCTCATCGTCGAGGAGATCTTCCGCATTGTCGGCGAGCTCAACAAGGACGGCGTGACGATCTTCCTCGTCGAGCAGAACGTGCATATGGCGCTCAAGGTCGCTCATCACTTCTATCTCATGGAGCAGGGCCGCGTGACCTTCTCAGGCGAGCCCGGCAAGCTTGCCGAGGACGAGGTGATCCAACGCGCCTACCTCGGCACAAGTCGCAAAACGGGTTGACATGACGGCCGTCGATCTCGCCCAAAACACGCTCGACGGGCTGATGGTCGGCGCCTCCTACGCGCTGCTCGCGGTCGGCTTCACTCTTATCTTTGGCGTTATGCGCCGTCTGAATCTCGCCTACGGCCCGACGATCATGGCCGGCGTATATCTCGGCACGGCAGCCTTCATCTCGCTCGGCGCACCGACTCTTGTGGTCCTTGTCGTCGTCATCATCGGCGCGGCGCTTGTTGGCCTCTATGTCGAGAGGCTGTGCTTCCGCCCGTTCGGTGAAGGCGCGCGAGCGGCGTCCATGGTCGCGAGTTTTGCGCTCTGGATGCAGCTCGAGGAAGCCGCGACCCATCTCCTGCCGCAGCATATGAACCCCTTCCCGCCGCTCCTCGCCACACAGCCCCTGGAGATTGGACCGCTGCTGTTGCGCGCTGATCACCTCGTCATGCTCGCGGCGACACTGCTGATCGCCGGCGCGGTGACCTATCTGCTCGCGCGCACCAAGCTTGGTCTCGCCATCCGCGCGGTCATCGACCAACCGCGCGCGGCGGCGATCGTCGGCATTCATGTGGAGCGCGTGATGATGCTGACGTTCGTGCTGGCCTCGGCCATTGGCGGCGTTGCCGGCTTTCTCATTGCGGCGACGGACGGGCAAGTCACGCACATGATCGGTATGTGGGCGACAACCAAGGGCCTCGTCGCGATGATGCTCGGCGGGCTCGGATCGGTGAAGGGCGCCATTGCTGGCGGGCTTTTGCTCGGCATTCTCGAAGCGCACGCCCAGTGGTTCCTCGGCCCGCAGGTGCGCGACATGGTCGCCTGGGGCTTGTTGTTCGTGCTGCTCGCCTTCTGGCCGGGTGGCCTCATGGGCGCGAAAGCGCTCGACCGCACAATGGCCGTCGGCCGACGGGTTTGAGCGGCTGCAGCCCAGCGGAGCAGAGGCTCGCATGGACGGCTATCTGATCACTGTCCTCAGCAACATCGGGATGATTTCGTTTGTCGCGCTTTCGGCGTACATCCTGCTGCTCTCGGGCCAGATCTCCTTCGGTCAGCAGGCCTATTTCGGCATCGGCGCCTACACTGCCGGCATCGCGACCGTCATGTGGCAGTGGCCGCTCGCAGGCGCGCTCGTTCTCGGCGCGCTCGTCGCAAGCGCAGCCGCCGGACTCGTCGGCCTCGCGACGCTGCGCCTCAGCGGCATCTATTTCGCCATGGCGACTCTCGCCTTTGCCGAGATCATGCGCATCGCGGCCGAGCTCTTGGTCTACCGCCGCGAGATCGGCGGCATCGAGACTGGCCCCGACGGCATCGATGGCTTTCGCGACATCCGATATTTCTTCGCCAATGACGTATCGCCGCTTCAGACGTGCCTGATCGTCTACGTCCTGCTCGGGATGGTCGTCGCGGCGCTCTTCATGGCCGAGCGCACGCGCGCGGGTCGGATGCTGCGGCAGGTCGGCGAGGATCCGCTGCTCGCGGAGGTGCATGGCATCGATGTCATGCGTGTGCGCATGGCTGCGGCGCTGGTGGCCGGCGCAGTGGCCGGACTCGGCGGCGGTCTCTACGCGCATCTCATGACGTACGTCGAGCCGAAGAGCTTCGACATCATGCTCGGCGTTCATGCCCTTGCTTATGGACTGATCGGCGGTCTCGGCACCGCGCTCGGCCCGCTGCTCGGCGTGCTCATCGACATCGGGCTTCTCGAGTCGACGCGGATTTTCCGTGGCTATCGCATGATCGTCTTCGGCGGCCTCGTCGCGGTGCTGCTGATCGTGCGCCCGCGCGGGCTGCTCGACGAAAACGCTGTCGGCCGCATCCGGCACTATCTGCGGAGGCGTGGACATGCTGGAGATTGACGACCTTACGGTTCGCTTCGACGGCATCGAGGCGCTTCGCCGCCTCACGCTGGTGGTACCACCGGGTGCGCGCATCGGCGTGATCGGCCCCAATGGCTCGGGCAAGACCACGCTCTTCAACGCCATCTCAGGGTTGGTCGCAATCGCTGGCGGCACGATCCGCCTCAACGGGCGCGCAATTTCGCACCTCGCACCGCACCAGATTGCAGCGAGCGGCGTAGCGCGCACTTTTCAGAGCGTGCGGCTCTTCCAGCGCCTGAGTGTTGTCGACAACGTCCTCCCGGCCGTCGGCACGACACGCGACGCGCGGCAAGCGGCGTTGGCGGCTCTCGACGCGGTCGGCCTCGCCGCGCGGCGCGATACCCTCGCCGGCGATCTCAGTTTCTACGATCAGCGGCGGCTCGAGATTGCGCGCGCCATAGCGCAGAGGCCGCGCCTTCTGCTCGCCGACGAGCCAACGGCAGGCCTCTCGCAGAGCGAGTGCGATCACGTCATCGAGCTGATCGGGAACGCATTCGGCGCGGAAACCGCGATCCTGCTGATCGAGCACAAGATCGCCGCGGTGGAAGCGCTTTGCCCTCGATCAATGCTGCTATCCGAAGGACGTCTCATTGTTGATGCGGCGACCAGCGACATGCGCCGCGATCCGCGCCTCGCAAATGTGTATTTCGGAACACAACTGCCGCTATAGCGCAACATTTGAGGCTCTATGAGAAGTGGTCCTTCTGCAATCGCACAGCTAATTCCGAAATCTGAATAAGTGTTCATGACGAATATTATCGATCGTAACTTGAAACTGATCACAGAACCGACCAATTTCAAAATTACGCCGGGTTAATGTCTGAAAGTCCAAGGAGAGTGCTCAAAATGTTCAGAACTCTCGCAATAACCGCAGTTGCTGCGGCAGGGCTCTTGCTTCTTCCCGGACAAGCCACGACGACCAGCGCCGCGCCGACGATCGCACCCAAGATCGCGACGCCGGAAAGCGCCGTCGAGCAAGTGCGGCGGGGCGGCCGTGGCGGTTTCCGCGGTCATAGCTATCGGGGTGGTCGCAGCTTCCGTGGCGCTCGCTTCTATGGCGGCGGCCGCAGCTATCGTCGCCATGCCTACTACGGTCACCGGCATCGTGGCTGGCGCCGCGGCCTGGTCATCGGCGCCGGAATACCGTTCCTCTACGGCGGTGGCTACTACTACGGCAGCGGTTACTACGGCGGGTGTGGCTATTACTATCGCAAGTGGATGCGCACCGGCAGCCGCTACTGGCGCAATCGCTACTACGATTGCCGCTACTGGTAAGAGGCTTCGAGGCGATCAACGAGAAGGCCAGCCTCGCAGCTGGCCTTTTTCTTTTGCGATTCGCCCAATCAGCGACGCGCACTCATGGGCACGTACGGCCGCGCCTCGGGGCCGGTGTAGAGCGTCAGCGGGCGAATGAGGATGTTGTTGTCGAGCTGCTCGAGGACCTGCACGGTCCAGCCGGGCACACGCCCGACAGCGAAGATCGGCACGAACAGATCTTTTGGGATCTTGTGCAGGTAGTAGATCACGCCCGAGTAGAAGTCGACGTTCACGTTCACACCGTGACGCGCATAAGGCTTCATCTCAGCGACGAGCGCTTCCAAGATCTCGTACCACTTGGGTTCGCCCATTTCCTTCGATAGGCGCTTCACGCCCTCGCGCATGTGCCGCGCGCGGGGATCCTCGGCGCGATAGACGCGATGGCCGAAGCCCGTGATCGCTTCCTTGGCGGCGCGCTTGGCCTTCACATAGGCCGCGGTATTGGCGGGATCGCCGATCTCCTCGGCCATGCGCATGACGTCCTCGGCAGCGCCGCCGTGTGCAGGCCCCGACAGAGCGGCAATTGCTGCTGTGATCGCCGCATGAATGTTGGCGTCGGTGCCGATCACCACCCGCGCCGTAAACGAGGACGCGTTCGAACCATGCTCGGCGTGGAGCACGAGGTCCGTGTCGAGGAGCTTCGCCGCATCCTCGGAAGGCTTCTCTCCTTTGAGCAGCCAGAGGAAGTTGGCCGCGTGGCCGAGTGAGGGATCGGGCGCGAGTGGCGCGAGGCCGTTGCGAATACGCTCATGCGCCGCGACGATCATTGGCACCTGCGAGGAAAGCCGCACGCCCTTGCGGATGGTGGCGGCACGCGAGGTATCCACCGTCTCGGGATCGAAGGCTGCGAGCGCGGAGACAGCCGTGCGTAGTACGTCCATAGGGTGCGCACGCTGCACTAGCCGGATCACGTCGAGAATCTCGTTGGGCAGCACGCGCGCGGCCTTGAGCTCGGCGTCGAAGGCCTTGAGTTCGGCGGCGGTCGGCAGCTCGCCGTGGATGAGTAGGTAAGCCGTCTCCTCGAAGCAGGAATGAGCAGCCAGATCGTGGATCGAGTAGCCGCGATAGCGCAGCTCGCCTGCCTTGCCATCAATGAAGGTCGTACCGGAGCGCTCGAAGTACACATCCTTGAGACCCCGATAGATTCGGGGCTCGTTGCCAGGTTCGGTCATGGTCTGTCTCTCGAGCCGTTTCGTATCAAATTCTGGAACAGTACTTGCACCATTCCCGCCATCGCCTACAACATCATTCGAAGCCCGAGGACACTTGCGCAGGGCCGGTCCGGGAGAGGCGGATGAACATCATTGCGGCGTGCATGGCCGCCGTACGTGGGCGCGGCTTTCGCGTGGTCCTGCCCGAAGGCGAGGACGAGCGCATTCTCAAAGCCGCAGTCGAGATCGCACGCGAGAACATCGCGTGGCCGCTTGTGCTCACGGATGACGTCGAAACCACGCAGAGGACGCTTGCGGCGCTTGGCGCTCCCGAGGAGGCGATCAGCGTTCTCGATCCCGAGAACGATCCCGTCGGCGCCGCGCTCGCGGCCCATGTCACGGCTACGCGGGAACGCATGAACGAGCGCACGGCTGCACGCCTCGTGAAGAAGCCCCTCTATTTCGGCGGCGCACTCGTGGCGGTCGGGCAGGCAGAGGCGCTGGTCGCAGGCGTCGCCAACCCGACGCGGCGCGTCATCGAAGCCGGCCTCATGACGATCGGACCGGCGCCCGGCATCGCGACGCCGTCGAGCTACTTCCTGATGATGATCCCTGGACGCGCAGATGTGCCACCCCGCGCGCTCATTTTCGCAGACTGCGCGGTGAATGCCGAACCAGGCCCGGAGGAGCTTGCCGATATCGCAATCGCTTCGGCGGTGAGTGCCGAAAGCCTGCTCGGCGAGCCGGCGCGCATCGCGCTGCTATCGTTCTCGACGCATGGCAGCGCCGCGCACCCACGCGTCGACAAAGTTCGTGCGGCACTCGGTTTGGTCAGGCAACGCGCGCCCACGCTCACGATCGACGGCGAGCTGCAGGCCGATGCCGCGCTCTCCCTCGCCGTTGCAGCTAAGAAGGTGAAAGATGAAAGCGCCGTCGCCGGTCGCGCAAACGTGCTCGTCTTTCCGGATCTCGACTCCGGTAACATCGGCTACAAGCTGACGCAGGAACTCGCCGGCGCACAGGCCATCGGGCCTTTCCTTCAAGGCTTCGCGAAGCCCGTCTCCGATCTCTCGCGCGGCGCAAGCGTTGCCGACATCGTGGCGACCGTAGCCGTCACGCTCGCGCGGGCAACGCCGCGGAACTAGAATGCCCGTGTCTCAGCGCTTCCAGCCGATCCACTCGCAGATGGCGTCACCCATGATGAGCTTCTTGTCCGCCGCGGGTATCCAGTCGATCTCCTGGAAGTGCGTGACGCACTGCTTCCACGAGCACGGCATCTTCGTAATGTCCGTACCCCAGAAGAGCCGACGCGGGCCGAAGGCATCGTAGAGCGCGCGGTAAGGTGCATGCAGGCTGCGGAATGGATAGGCGTCGTCGGCGTAGAACGGCCCGCCGGTCAGCTTGACGGCGACGTTCGGGTACTTCGCGAGCGCCGTCAGATCCTTCATGCTGGAAAACGCAGCAGCACCGCCCTTGAAGATGCGCTCGGCGCCCATGTGGTCGACGATAAGCTTCAGGCCGGGATGGCGGGCCGCGACTTCGCCCAGTTTCGGTATCCAGTGATCTGCGAGTAGAGCCACGGGCAAGCCCGCCTTTTCGGCGGCAGGCCAGAGCCAGTCTATCGTACCGTCGAGCGGCCAGTTGCGCTTCTCGGGTGCGCTGAAATAGAAGCGCAGGCCGAGCATGCCGGGGCGCTGCTTCCAGGTGGGCACGAGCGCGCGGCTCGCGGGATCGTTCAGCGGAAAGTTGCCGAGGATTGCGAAGCGACCCGGATAGGCTTTGGCCGCCTCGACAGCAAGCTCATTGGAATCGGGATCCCAGTTCGGCGGATGCAGGACGGCGCCGTCAACGCCGGCTTCATCCATGCCGCGAACGGCCTCATCGGCAAGATAGGACCGCTCGAGATGGAGCACGGTCGGCGTGCCCTTCTCCCAGATGTGGACCTGGGCGTCGATGATGGCCATTCCAGGCTCTCCCACTCTTGATGTTCTCGTTTGTTGGGAGTCTATGGCCGCGCACACGAGACTACAAATGCAAATGCGCCCGCCGAGAACTCAGCGGGCGCATTTCACGCATACTAGAAGTTACCCAATAGCTCCTTAGGGATACATCGGCACGCCATAGTGCTCGTGTGTGCGGGTCTCCCAATTGCGATCGCCCCACATATCGTCGCTAAACTCGGGCGCGTCGCGGAGCTGCTGCTCGGTGATGCCGGTCCGATAACCGCCGAGCGAGGGGTCGTATTTCAGTGCGGCCCAGGGCACGGGATAGTGGCTGTGGCCGAGCCCAAGGAAGCCGCCGAAGCTCATGACGGCGTACGTGACCTTGCCCGAGAACTTGTCGATCATAAGATGGTCGATCTCACCGACCTTGCTGTCGCCGGCGCCATACACGTTGGTGCCTTCGACGTCTTCACTTGAGATGAGCTGATGGTTCGGATGCTGTGTTGCCGAGGCCATGAGACGCTCCTTTACTGCTACTGATTGAGAATGCGGGTGACACCACGCAGTTGCGCGTCGCACTACGAACAAGAAGTGCGCCACGCGGCGCACCCCTGTACGTTAGCGTGTCTTAGCGTGTCTGGGTCGCCGGAGGCGTCTGACGCGCTGCCTTGGCCGGCCTTACGTACTCCGGCGCCGCGGTGAGCTGATCCTTGGTGGCATTGACAGTGAAGTACACCTCGCCGTCGCTGTGAACCATGCGCTTCACCTGCTCCGGTGTCATAGAGACTTCCTTCTCGCCGATGCCGAGGAAGCCGCCCACGCCGAGGATGATGGCCGTCACGCGACCGGATTCGTCGACGAGGATGTCATTGACGTCACCGATGCGCTCGCCGTTCATGTTGTAGACTCGGCTGCGCATGAAATCGCGCGCATTCCACGCACCTTTCACTTCTTCGGTCGGAGCCTGCGAGCGTGCGGCTGGCGGCGTGGCAGGTTTGGTCGTGGCAGCCGGCGGCGTCGCCGGAGGCGTCGTGGTTGTCTGCGCGATAGCGGAAGACGACATCAGAAGCGCGGCGCAAGCCGCTAGAGCTGAGGCTTTCATTTGATTTACTCCTCGAAATTTCGTGATGCCCGAAAAACGGTCGGCGCGCGGATTGGTTCCGCGCCATGCCAACTCATCGTGCACCGCAACAGGGGCCGCGACATAAATGGCGCCACTCGCGTCGAAGACGTAGAATGTAACCAGTCAAAGCGGAGACTTATTGCCGGACTGTCGATCATGCTGAGAAGAGTTTTGCCGTGGATTATGGGCACTACCGCCTTTCCCGTCGTGGCGGTACTCGTCGCATTTCAGATCAGCCCATGGCCTTCCGTCATCATCTATCGCTATGTGTTCAGCAAAGGCGGCGCGGCGATGAACCATGCGCTCGCGAAGCATGTGCCGCCCGGCATCACAGCGACGCTTGGCGAGCGCTATGGCTCTGACGATCGCGACGCGACGTTCGATATCTTCCATCCGGCAGCGAGCGGCGGCGACGCGAGCACGCTCCCGACAGTCGTTTGGGTGCACGGTGGTGGCTTCGTCGCTGGCACGAAGGATGAGATAGCGAACTACCTGCGCATCCTCGCCTCGAAGGGCTACACGGTGATCGGCGTGAATTACGCGCTGGCACCGGGACACACGTATCCGACACCCGTGCTGCAAGTGAATGCAGCCCTCGCCTTCATCGTCGGGAACGCCGCACGCTTACGTGTCAACGTGGATAAGCTGTTTCTGGCCGGTGACTCGGCCGGTGCACAGATCGCGGCACAGCTCTCCATCGCCGTCTCCGCTCCCGACTACGCAGCCCAGATCGGCATTGCGCCCGCTATACGGCGTCAACAGCTGATTGGCGCGATCCTGCATTGCGGCTTCCATGATCCCGAAGCGCTCGACGTAACTGGGCGCGGCCTCGCCGGTGGCTTCGTGCGCAACGTCGGTTGGGCGTACTTCGGCAGGAAGGACTTTCTCAACGACCCGCGCGCGCAGCAGTTCTCGATCGTCCGCAACATCACATCCGACTTCCCGCCTATGTTCATCTCCGCGGGCAACGCCGATCCTCTCGAGCCGCAGTCGCGCCGGCTTGCTGAAGCCGCCAGCAGGCTCGGCGTCCCAGTCGACAGCCTCTTCTTCCCGAGGAACTACACGCCACCGCTCTCGCACGAGTACCAGTTCAACCTCGACACCGAGGCAGGACGGCTGGCGCTTGAGCGGAAGGTGGCGTTTCTGCGAGCGCGCGCGAACTGAGCGGATCTGCCCACCGTACTCAGGCAACCAGCCCTTCTTTCCCGTACTTCGCGGCGAGATCGCCGAAGGTCTTCCAGGTCTTCGCGTCGACCTCGATGCCGCTCTTCAGGCGCTCCTGCTCGCGGCGATACTCGACCTCGCCAGGATACATAACCTCCGAATAACCCTCGGCGGGCGGCGTCGCCTTGAGGTAGCGCGCGAAGTCGGCGACCTCAGCCTTGAACTCAGCGAGTGGTCGGAAGGCCTCCACCTTGAACATGGCGAGGAAGCAGCCGTCATTGTGCCGGCCCGTCGGATCGACGCCGAAACCGAGGCCGGGCAATACGGCCGACAGCACCTCGACTACCGCGGAAAGGCCCGAACCTTTGAAACCCTCAGCACCGCCGAGCGGCAGCAGCACACCGCCCTTGTCGTAGTCGAAGGGATCGGTCGTCGGCTTGCCTTCCTTGTTGACGATCCAGCCCTCCGGAATTTTCGTGCCCTTGGCCTGGGCAAGCTTGATCTTGCCGACGGCGACGCCGGACGTGGCCATGTCCAGCACGAAGGGGCCGTCGAGGTCCGAGGGGATAGCAATCGAGATCGGGTTCGTACCGAGGCGCGCCTCCTTGCCGCCGAACGGCGCCACCGCCTTGGGGCTGCGGCCGCTGTCCGCCGTCATGATCGCGATGAAGCCCTCGCGCGCTGCCATGAGCGGATAGGCGCCGAGACGACCGACATGGCTCTGACGCAGGATGGTCGCGGCCGCGACGTTCGACTTTCGCGCCTTCTCCATGGTGAGCTTCGCCGTGCGTTCGGCAACAACGAAACCGAAACCCCAGTTGCCGTCGACAACGGTGGTGGTCGCCGTCTCCTGCTTGATCTCGAAGGGCGCGCCGGGAACGATATGCCCCTTGCCCATGCGATCGATGTAGGTCGGGATTGCGATGACGCCGTGGCTGTCATGGCCGGCGAGATTGGCGGCGACACACCCCTTGGCAACCGTATCACCCTCCTCCTTGGAGGCGCCTGCGCTCTGGAGCAGCGTGCTGGCAATGGCAGTCAGGCGATCGGCGGGGACGATAGGCATGGGTGCTTCCTCGGGTGGCGGCGCGGCGTCACACACGAGGCATGACACAGCCCCATGCGCAATCCGCAGCTTCAATTGCGTGAGCGGCCAGTCTAAGCTCGCGGCGAATACCCTGTCACCTGTCCAGACATGAACATGCGGAGCCCCGAGATGAGCCAGATGCAACGCAGCGCCGAAGAGTTGGAGCTCGCCGAGCGCGCACGCAAGGTCCTGCCGGCCGGCACTTTCGGCAATACGGCCCTCGATATCGTGATCGCGCGGGGCAAGGGCGGGCACGTCTGGGACATGTCCGGCAACGAGTATATCGACTATCTGCTGGGCTCAGGTCCCATGCTCGTCGGCCATTGCCACCCGAAAGTCGAGGCCGCCGTGCTCGAGCAGGTACCGCTTGGCACGACCTTCTTCGTCAACAACGCGCAAGGCATTCGCCTCGCCGAGGAGATCGTGTCGGCAGTGCCGTGTGCTGAGCAGGTGCGGTTCGTCTCGTCCGGCTCGGAAGCGGATCTCTATGCCATGCGCGTGGCGCGCGCGTTCAAACGGCGCGACAAGATCCTGAAGTTCGAGGGCGGCTATCACGGCATGAGCGACTACGGCCTCATGAGCCTTGCGCCGAAGCGCCTCGCGAACTTCCCTGCGGCCGTGCCGGATTCGGCGGGCATTCCGAAGTCCATTCGCGAGGAGATGATCGTCGCGCCGTTCAATGATCTCGCAGCCGTCGAGAGTCTCGTCGCGCAGCACGGCAAGGAGATCGCAGCGATCATCGTCGAGCCCTTCCAGCGCTTGATCCCGCCGAAGCCCGGCTTTCTCGAGGGCCTTCGGAAGATCACCGAGCAGAACGGCATCGTGCTGATCTTCGACGAGGTCGTCACGGGCTTCCGCTTTGCTTACGGCGGCGCGCAGGCCTACTACGGCGTGACGCCGGATCTCGCGACTTTCGGCAAGGTCATCGGCGGCGGCTTCCCGCTGGCAGCCATCGCCGGCAAGGCGGAGATCATGCGCCACTTCGACAAGGCGGCCGTCGGCGAAGAGGATTTCACGGTGCAGATCGGTACGCTTTCGGGCAATCCGGTCGCTTCCGCTGCTGGTCTTGCGACGATGGAAGTTCTCAAGGAGCCCGGCGCCTACGACAAGCTTTTCGCGACCGGCCGCGCGCTCATGGAGGGCATCTCCGAGCGCATTCGTGCCGCGAAGCTTCCCGCGCAGGTCATCGGCGAGCCGCCGCTATTCGATGTGGTCTTCGCCGAGGGCGACATCCGCGACTATCGCGGCACGATCAAGAGCGACGCGAAAATGCAGGGCGCCATCAACCGCTCGCTGCTCGCCTCAGGCATTCTTAAGGGCGAGAGCAAGTACTACATCTCGCTCGCTCATACCGAGGCCGATGTGGCGAAGACACTTGACGCCTGGGATGGTGCGATTCGCGCACTGAAATCCGCGAAGGCGGCGTAACGCGCGTTTGCGGGGCGCCACGTTGTAAAGGCGCCCCGTCGACTTTTCCCACGTTCTCCCCAAGACACACAGCCGCCACTGCCGCGCCTTGCTGGAGGCACGCCTCGCCCCTACCGTTGATGAGACGCACTGAGTCGCTGCGAGGGAGTTGCAGCAGCGTACGTGCGCGCCGGGTCCAATGGTGGGGTAGGATTATGACGTCGCTTCAAGCATCCGCGCAGGCGCAGTTGCGCCAGCTCATCGAGCAACTCGAGCGCCTCGAGGAAGAAAAGAAGGCGCTCGCTTCGGACATTCGCGACAAGTTCGCCGAAGCGAAGGCCATGGGCTTCGACCCGAAGATCATGAAGCAGGTGCTGCGGATCAGGAAGCAGCCCAAGGACGATCGTGAAGAGGAAGAAGCGATCCTCGACGTCTATCTGCACGCGCTCGGCATGCTCGATGCGATGCCCGCCGATCAGCCCATGATGGCGGCGGAATAATCGCCATCACTGCCCCGCGGCAATCCTGGCGCGGGTCTGCTGCAGGCGCGCGATGAGCGGCGCCGAAATACGGCCTGTCGGCGCGAGTCGGTGGGCCGTTTCGAATGCGCGGATCGCAGCAATCGTCGGCGCATCCGGGACACCCGTCGCCTGGCCTCTTAAATAACCGGACGCGATCAGCTGCTGCTGAGTGGCTCGCACGAGGCTCGATGCAGCCTCGGTCGGCTTCTGCCAGCGCGCGCCGCCCGCAACGCGCCTTTCTGGCGCGCGTAATGCAACGAGCAGAGGCTCGCTTGCCTCGGCAGTGGCTGGCAGCCCGTGATCGTGCTCGAAGGCGAGGATCGCCGCGCGCGTCATCGGCCCCGCACTGCCATCCGGGACGCCGGGTTCATAGCCGCGGGCCGCCAGCGCGCTCTGCACGTCTCGCACTAACGTCGCAGCACCAGTCGTGGAGGGCGACGGCGATGCCTGCGGCGGCGCCTCAGCGCTGGCAGGGCGCTCGATCGATTGAGTCGTACTTGGCACGCGCGCCGCAGTCTCGGGAGCTGTCTGCATTTCCTGCGCGCGGGCCTCGCTCTGCTCGATGAGCGCAGCAAGCGACAGGGTCACGGGCCCGGAAGGCCGACGCGCCTCTGCGGCGGTCTGCACATTGGGCAGCGGCACATGCACACCGACGGGAATGGCCGTTCTTCGGCGGTCGCGAGGTCCATCCTGCAGGTAGGCGACATTCCACACGACACCACCGGCAAGCACGACGATGAACACGCCGGCAATCCGTGCATCACGAGGGCTGGTCATGTCACAGTACTCCAACTGAAAGAACGAGACTCATGCGACAAGGGCAATAGGGGCGGCCGGAGCTACTTCTTCAGCGGGCAGCTCCCTCACCTGAGAGTTCTTTTCATCGGCCTCCTGATCTGCGGCGTGCGTCTCGGCATCGAGCGGCAGCAGGAGCCTGAAGCACGAACCTTCGCCCGGTGTGCTCTCGATCTCGAGCCGGCCACCGTGAAGATCGGCGAGACCGCGGACGATCGCGAGTCCAAGCCCGGCGCCTTCGAGCTGGCGCGTCAGCGAGGAGTCGACCTGATAGAAGGGCTCACCGAGCTTCGCAATGTGCTCGGGCGGAATGCCAATGCCGTTGTCGCGCACTGAGAGCAGGACGTTGCCGGCTTCCATCGTGCCAGCGAGTTCAATGCGGCCGCCTTCCGGCGTGAACTTGCAGGCGTTGGACAGCAGGTTCATCAGCATCTGCTTCAACGCGCGCTTGTCGGCATTCATCTCGCCGAGATCGTCGGCAATGGACACGTCAAGCGTGATGGATTTCGCCGCAATGGCGGGACGCAACGTGTCGACGCTGCTCGCGATCACGTCCGGCGCATGGAAGGGCTCCGTGCAGATCGAAAGCCGCCCCGCCTCGATCTTCGAGATGTCGAGCAGGTCTTTGACGAGGCTCATGAGATGCTCGCCGCTCTCGCGGATGATGCGGCTGTAGTCGGCTTGGCGTGCCGAGCCCTCGTTGATGCTGAGGTCCCGATGGAGCATCTCCGAGAAGCCCATGATCGCATTGAGCGGCGTCCGCAGCTCGTGGCTGATCGTGGCGATGAAGGCCGACTTGGCGCGGCTCGCGCTCTCGGCTTCATCGCGGGCCTGGCGCATGGCTATGGCGTGCCAGCGACGCGCCGTGACATCGCGCATCACGCAGACCGTGCCACTGCCGCCCGCGAGCACCTTGCAGCGGAACTCGATCCAGCGCGGCACAGCGCCGACCGCGATCTCGATTTCGACCGAAACGGGCGCGCCGAACTCCAGGCACTGGGCGATCGCGTCCTGGCAGCGTGCCGCATTGCCGGTGCTCATGGCCGCAGTCAGGCCACGCCGCACGAGAAGCGATGGCGAGATGCCGAGTAGAGCCTCCGCCGCCGGCGAGGCGAAATTGATGAGCCCGTTGCGATCGTGACGCGTGACGAGGTCCGTAGCGTTATCGGCAACGAGTTTATGGAGGGCGCGGAGCGTAGCGAGTTCGTCGAGCGTCGCGCGGTGTGCCTTGATGAGCGCCATGGCGGCAATCGCGGCGACAAGGCACGAGGCCAGCAGCGCGGCCGTCAAGAAGTCCCCTGTCAGGGCATAGTGGCCGGCAAAGATGAGGGCGATCAGGAGGCCGGAGGTGGCGAGAGTTGTGGTCGCAACATCTTCCGTGAGGGCCACAGCCTCGGCCCCGTGGCCCGACGGATTTGCCCGCACGGACATGAAATGGCTGAAAGAACGTACCGGCAACCGACGCCAATCAAAGCTCACGCGATACACACCGCTAACGCAGCGCCCCCTTACTCGACTAGGAGCACTGTGAATTATTAAGCTTAATGAACTCTGACCAAGCGTTAGCGGTTTGTATCTTTTGCGCCCATAGCTGAACGTGCAGTGTCAGGACCTGGCCGTCGCCTGCGCGCGCATGCGGGCCCAATCCTCATCCGTCCAGTTCAGAAGCTCGACTGTGCGGCTGCCCGCATCGCTCATGAACTGCTTGCCGCCGTCGATGGCGATGCATTCGCCATTGATATAGGCCGCCATATCCGAAAGTAGAAACGCCGCAAGGTTCGCGAGCTCGATGTGCTCGCCATTGCGCCGTAAGGGAATCTCGCGCTCGACGACATTGTCGCTGCCGCCCGGCGTCAGGCGCTGCGATGCGCCGGCCGTCGGGAACGGCCCCGGCGCGATGGCGGCCGTGCGAATGCCCTTAGGCCCCCACTCGACAGCGAGGCTGCGGATCATAGCGAGCGCGCCGGCTTTCGCCATAGCCGACGGCACGCGGAATGCCGAGCCCTTGAGCGCGGACAGCGTCAGGATCGACAGCACCGTGCAATTGCGCCGCCCCGCCTCGATCCAGCGGCGGCCGGCCGCGACCGTGCAATAGGCTGAGCCGTGCAGCACTGTATTGAGGATCGCGTCGATCGCACGCGGCGAGAGCTTGTGCGTCTCGGCAATGAAATTGCCGGCTGCGTTGTTGACGAGCGCGTCGAGAGGGCCTGTCTCCCAGATACGATCCATCATGGCTTCCACGGCCGTAGCATCGCGCACATCGCAGGAGTGCGCCGTGACCGTGCCGCCGGTCTCATTGCGAAAGCGCGCGGCGGTCTCCTCCAAAACCTCCGCCCGACGGCCACAGATGACAAGATCCGCACCAAGCTCCAAGAAGCGCCGCCCCATGGCCGCGCCGAGACCGGTACCACCGCCTGTCACGAGAATGCGCTTGCCTTCGAGTAATCCATCCTTGAACACGGAACCTCCTAGTGGTCTGAGTATTCTTTCGCCATCAAGGTTCCGCAATCGCAACAGCTTATCAAGGCCGCCGGTGTTGCGGATGAACGGTACATGAATACGGGCAGCAGACTGCATTCATGATCTCGCCGTCACTTTGCCATCGGAGGGAGGCGTGGGCACGCAGGACACGACCGCTCATGGCGCAAGTGGGGCGCCAGTAGCGCAAGCCTGCGACCGCAAGGCAACAGTAGCGACACCAGCACCTTCAGGAGGACCGAGGCAATGAGACTGATCGCCGTGGCGACCGGCGCCATCGCCCTATTGAGCTTAGCGGGAGGCACACCCGCAGGCGCCGCCGACCTTGGATATGGAGTTCCGTCCGATCGCTACAGATCGGCGTACGAGGACCCGCGCTATAGTGATGTCTACGGCCCGCCCCCGGGCCGTGTCTCGCGGCGCTACGTCCAGAAGGAAGAGATCGAGGAGCGCTACGCAGACGTCGATGATGATTACGACGACAAGCGGCTTGCGCCACCGCCCCGCGTCTATGGCTATGCGGACCGTTTTGCTGGGTATGACTGCACGCCGCGCCACGTAATCCGCGATCGCCTGTACCGCCAGGGCTGGAACGACTTCCAGGAGATCGACCTGCGCCCGGGCGTCGCCGTTGTCGAGGCTCGGCGCCCGAATGGACTGCCCTATCGCCTGAAGATCGACCGCTGCTCCGGGAACATCGTTTCGGCGCGTCCTTTGGCGCCGGTTCCGAGTGTCCCGTACGCCTACGGGCCGCGCCGGTATTACGATCCGTATCTCCGCTGAAGTAATCGATTTGAGCATTAGTTATTTGCGGCAGGGGTAACTCCCCTGCCGTTTTGTTTGCAAGCGGGATAGCGCACAAAAGGATCTGCCGCGGCAAACGCCCATTGATATGCTCGCCGATATTCGATTCGTGGCTTTTCTTATCTCTCCCTACACACCAACGGCGGTTTCCATGTCCCTGGTCTCGCTTGCGAAGAACCCGGTCCCGAGCGGCGCAATAAGCGGTGACTTTGCCGGATACGACGGCGCTCCTCTGCGCTTCGCCCGTTGGAGCGCGACGCGCGGTCCGTCGCGTGGCACTGTGTGCGTCTTCACGGGCCGCGGCGAGTACATAGAGAAATATTTCGAAGTCATCGCCGATCTGAGGCGTCGCGGATTTGCGGTCGCCATTCACGACTGGCGCGGACAAGGTGGCTCGACGAGACTGCTGCCCAATCCGCGCAAGGGTCATATCCGGGACTTCCGCGAGTTCGACCGCGACCTCGCGGTCTTCATGCAGAATGTGGTGCTGCCTGAGTGCCCGCCGCCTTACTACGCGCTCGCACACTCCATGGGCGGCAACATCCTGGCCCGGCATTCCATCGCGAGCGACTCGTGGTTCGATCGCATCGTACTCTGCGCGCCTATGCTCGAGATCATCGCCGACAAGGAGCGCCTTCCAGGCAGTCTCGTCCGCGCCTATATCGAGGGCGCGTGCCTTCTCGGTTTCTCGAAGCGCTACGTACCGACCGGGGGCGACCAGCCAGCCGAGACCTTGCCGTCCGAAGGCAATACGCTCACCTCCGATCGGGAGCGCTATTTGCGCAATCGCCAGATCGTCGAGGCGGCGCCTCAACTCGCACTCGGCTATCCGACAATCGGCTGGACGAGAGCCGCCTATCGCTCATGCGCCTATGTGATGGACCCGGCCTTTGCGCGCCGCGTGCAAGTGCCACTGCTGTTGTTCAGCGCCGCGAACGACCGCATCGTGTCATCGCGCGCGATCGAGGATTTCGGGAGCCGGCTAAAAATCGGCGCGCACGTACCCATGCCTCAGGCGCAGCATGAGATCCTGCAGGAGACGGACACGATCCGGCAGCATTTCTGGTCGGTCTTCGATGCCTACCTCGGCATCACCGCCGATGCGGCTTGACTAAGCTTGCGGTCGCTTACCGTCATCCTTGGTCGCAGCCTTCTCCCGCAACTCGCGCAGGCGCGCCTGCGTCTCCGGATTGACCATGCCGGCAGAGATGACGATCTTCGCCGCATCCTCGACGCTCATGCCGATGATCGTAACGCTGGCCCGCGGCACGAAACAGACAAATCCCGTGGGCGGCAGCATTCCGGTCGGCATGAATACGCTGACGAGATCATCCTGCGGTTTCAGCGAGGAAATCTGCCGGGTTGCCTCGCCGGTCACGAACACGATCGACCAGATGCCCGGGGATGGGAACTCCATCAGGCCGACTTTCTGGAAGGCCTGCTCCGGCGCCGATACGCTGACCACACTCTCGAAGATCTGCTTCAGCGCGCGATAGACATTGCGCACGATCGGCGTCCGATCGAGCATCATTTCACCGGCGCTGATCAGCGAGCGGCCGAGCAGGTTCGCTGCGAGCGCGCCGATCATGGTGAGCATGAGGATCGCGAAAACGAGCCCGATGCCCGGCACCGCGAACGGGAGATACGTGTCCGGGTTATAGATGTGTGGGATGTACGGCTTGACCCAGCGGTCGACGATATTGATGACGTACCAGGCGATGTAGATCGTGATGGTTACGGGACCGACGACAACGAGGCCGGTCAGAAAGTAGTTGCGCAGGCGCGCGCCAAGACGCCAGCGATGAACCTCCGGCTCATCCACAGCCGCAGCCAGCACCGGACTTTCGCCGGGCGCGCCGCTTTCAGGCGTCGACCTCGACAGCTTGTCCTGCATCCCTTCCTTCCCGTGCGTCCGCCACGTCCCGCCGGGGACACTTCATCTCTCGTCTCCCGCGCAAGGTATATCTGAGCGCAGGCACCCATGCCACCCGCTTGGACAGCGACTTTCGTCGGCAGTTTGTGCCTGATTGCTGAGCACTCTCGTCCTCATAAACCTTTGCAACGACGATAAGTAACCCGATCGTGAAAGCGATTGACACGAGGGGGCCTCTTTCTCCAGTGTGGCGCCAAACAACGGACATCGGCACCAACCGACGCTAACTCACTCTAGGAGCAGGAAACGTCATGAATCTTTGGAGATCTGCTGCGTGCGCCGCAGCAGCCATTGGGCTTATTTCGAGCGCCAGCCTTCCAGCGGCAGCTCAGAAGGAAATCAAACTCGGCATCATTTATGACTACACCGGACCGTTCGCTGGCGGCGGCTCGCTGCCTGCCGCGATCGCGACCAAGATCGCGGTCGATATGATCAACGAGCGTGGCGGCGTCGAGGGACACAAGATCGTTGCGACCTACGCCGACGCGCAGTCGAAGTCCGACGTGGCAATCAACGAGGCCGAGCGGCTGCTGAACGAGGTCAAGGTGGACGTACTGATGGGTGTGTTCTCGTCAGCTCACTGTGTGCCAATGGCCGCCAAGGTCGACGCCGCAAAGCGCTTCATGTGGGCCAACGTCTGCGTGGCCTCCGCCGTATTCAAGGGCAAGAACCTGCAGTACGTGTTCCGTCCGCAGGTCCATTCGGACCAGTTCGGCGAAGCCTCCTGCAACTTCATCGCCGAGAACGCCAAGACTAAGCTGAAAAAGGATCCGAAGGACGTCAGCGTCGCCATCCTCTATGAGGACGGGCCCTACGGCACGGGCGTTGCCGCCGGCAACGAGGCGAAGTGCAAGGAGCTCGGCATCAAAATCGCGCACAAGGAAGGATACGCCGCGACGTCGACCGATCTTTCGGCGCTCGTCACGAAGCTTCGCCGCGCGCGGCCCGATATCATCCTCCATACCGGCTACAACCCCGACATCACGCTCTTCCTCCGCCAAGCCAAGGAAGCCGGGCTCAAGTTCGACGCGCTGATCGGCCATGGCGCTGGCTACGGCCAGATCGACAAGCTGATAGAGACCTTCAAGGGTGACGTAAACTTCTTCTATAACGTCGACCCGGTTGCCGCTCAGCTCCTCGACCCGAAGACCCTCGCCCCCGGCGTGGGTGACGTCACGGCCGAGATGGTCAAGCGCTACAAGGCGGAAACCAAAGTAAGTGAAGTGCCGCCACACGCCTCGATGGGCTTCAACCAGCAGTGGATCTTCCTGACCGACGTGCTGCCGCGCGCCATCAAGAAGCACGGCGGTTTCGATCCCGAGGCTCTGCGCAAGGCTTCGCTCGAGACCGACATTCCGAACGGCGGCACGATCCAGGGCTACGGTGTGAAGTTCTTCCCGCCAGGGCACCAGATGTCGGGCCAGAACGAGCGTTCGAGCCCGGTCGTGATGCAGTATGTCGATGGCGTGACGAAGATCGCGTGGCCAGCGAACCTGCGCACCATCGATCCCGTGCTGCCTTTCCCCGCAGGTCACGCCTACGCGCGTTGACGCTACGCATGAGTGCCCATCGCTGCCGCTCGATCACAACGAGCGGCAGCGATGCGGCGGATTTTTGCCCGCGATTCACCCGACATCTCGAGTGCCTCACGCATGGCGATGCTTAGAGTTGATGGCCTGACCAAGCAGTTCGGCGGGTTTACTGCCGTGAGCAACGTCTCGTTCGAAGTCGCGGAAGGCGAGATCCTTGGCCTCATCGGGCCGAACGGCTCCGGCAAGAGCACCACCTTCAACTGCGTGGCCGGGATGTATGTTCCGACCGCTGGCTCGATTGCCTTCGAAGGCGGCGAGATCGGCGGCCTCGCCGCCAACCAAGTTTGCCACAAGGGCATTGCCCGCACGTTTCAGATCCCGCGCCCGTTTCGCAATCTCACGCTGCTCGAGAATGTCGCGCTGTCGGCGCACTTCGGCGCGAACGCCAAACTCTCGCGCGCGCAATGCTGGGCCAAGGCGGAAGAGTCGCTCGCCATGGTCGGCCTGCCGACCGACGCGTATACCAGCACTGACGGACTAGGCGCAGCTGCGCTCAAAAAGCTCGAGCTTGCCCGCGCGCTGGCGACCGGCCCCCGCCTTCTGCTCGCAGACGAGAGCCTCAACGGCCTCGATCACAGCGAGATGGACCAGGCCGCAGACATGCTGGAGCGCATCCGCAAGGAGAAGGGCATCACGATCGTCTGGGTCGAGCACATCATGGGTGTGCTCATGCGCGTCGTGGACCGCGTAGTCGTCCTCGATCATGGCGAGAAGATCTTCGACGGCAAGCCCGCAGAGGCGCAGACGGACAAACGCGTCGTCGAGGTCTACCTCGGCGAAACGGATCACTGACTTCAGGGCGGGCTCAGATGCTGGACCTCAAGAACATCGATGCGGGTTACGGAGCCTTCCAGGCCCTGTTCGGCATATCGATGCAGGTCAACGCCGGTGAGGCGGTGGCTGTGATCGGCGCCAACGGTGCCGGCAAAACCACGCTCATGCGCGTCATCTCGGGGATGCTGCCGGCGTCCGCGGGTGCAATGACCATGGAAGGCACGGATTTGCGCGCTACGGCGCCGCACAAGGTCGTCGAGCTCGGCATTGCGCACGTGCCGGAGAGCCGCCGACTCTTCCCCCGTCTTTCAGTCGAGGACAACCTGCGCCTCGGCGCCTTCATTCCATCGGCACGCGCACACTTCTCCGAGCGGCTCGACTATGTCTACGGTCTCTTTCCGCGCCTCAAGGAGCGTCGCAGCCAGTTTGCCGGCACCATGTCCGGCGGCGAGCAGCAGATGTGCGCAATCGCGCGCGCGCTCATGAGCAAGCCGAAGCTGGTGCTGCTCGACGAACCTTCGATGGGCCTTGCGCCGGTCATCGTCCAGCAGGTCTTCGAACTCGTCCGCCGCATACGTGCCGAGGGCTACACTGTGCTGATCGTTGAGCAGAACGTCTCACAGGTGCTCAAGGTCGCCGACCGGGCTTACCTGCTCGAGGTCGGCCGCATGGTGCAGTCGGGAAGCGCCGCCGAGCTCGCTGCCAGCGACGAGATTCGCAAGGCGTATATGGGTATCTGAGCGGGCGCGCCGAAGAGAATTCCAAGGGGTTGACGGCCGGCAGCCGAGCCGGTCGCGAGGGAGAAGATGATGTTCGGGTTTTTCTCAAGTCTCGATTGCTCGCTCGACATCTTCTTTGTCGAGGCGCTGATCAACGGCGTGCTGCTGGCGGGACTGCTCGCTCTCCTGGCACTCGGGCTCAATCTCATCTTCGGCGTGATCGACGTCGTCTGGATCTGCTACGCCGAGCTCGTCATGATCGGCATGTATGCGATCTTCTACTTCGTGCAGGTGTTGGGGCTGCCATTGCCGCTCGCCTTCCTGCTCGCTATCGGGCTCGTCGCGTGCTCGGGCGCCTTGCTCCACTATCTCGTCATCAGACCCGTGCTCGATCAGCCGCCGATCAACCAGCTTCTGGTGACGGGCGGCGTGCTGTTCCTGCTGCAGGCGGCCGCTACGATGGCTTTCGGTATCGAGTTCCGCAACCTCGGCATCCGCCTAGGCTCGGTGAACTTCGGCGACATGAGCTTTGCTTGGAGCCGTATCATTACTTTCGCGGTGGCGCTCGGCGCCATGATCGTGCTCTGGCAGTTCCTGACGCGGACTTACATCGGCACGGCAATCCGCGCGATCTCGCAGGATCGCCAGATCATGCCGCTCATGGGCGTCGATCAGAAGAAGGTCTATCTCGCGACCTCGGCGATCGGTGGCGGTCTTGCCGGGCTCGCCGCCTGCCTGATGGTCCTTCAGTACGACATCTATCCGCAGATCGGTCTTCAGTTCGGCCCGCTCACATTCATGATCTGCGTGCTCGGCGGCCTCGGCAACATGGTCGGCGGTTTCGTCGCCGCTTTCATCATCGCGCAGTTCATCACCATCGGCGGCTCGTGCGTCGCCACCGAATGGGGTTACGCAGTCGCCTTCCTGTTCTTCATGCTCGTCATCTTCGTCCGGCCGCAGGGCCTCTTCGGAGCCAAGTCATGATCACCCAAAAGCACATCGCCGGGGCGATCGGGCTTGTCGTTCTGCTGCTGCTTCCCGTGCTGATCAAGCTGATCTTCCCGGGAACGGATCGCTATTACCTTCACCTCGTCATCCAGATCCTAATCTGGGCGTTCATCTACACCGGCTGGTCCCTGATGGGCCGCTTCGGACTCACCTCGCTCGGCCACGGCGCGTTTACCGGCATCGGCGCGTACGTCACCGTGCTGCTGTGGAACTTCGCCGGTATTACGCCGTGGATCGGCATTCCCGTCGCCATGGTCGTTGCGACCATCGCAGGCGTGCTCGTCGGATATCCGTGCTTTCGGCTGCGGATCACGGGGCACTACTTCGCCCTGCTGACCCTCGCCTTCACGGAGTTCGTCCGGCTGTGCATCGTCGGCTTGCGCGACTGGACGGGTGGTTCACTCGGCACGCAGCCGGCGCGCTACGGCGATGGCCTCTCGCTCTACGCCTTCCAGTTCGAGCCGAACCGCGTGCTCGCCTACTACATCGTTCTCGCCGTCTGGCTCATCGGCCTCGCCATCTGGATCAAAGTCGACCGGAGCATGGATCGCTACGCGCTCGACGCCGCCTCGCAGGACGAGGACGCAGCCGCGTCGGTCGGCATCAACGTGACGCGCGAGAAGCTGAAGATCACGGCACTCTCGTCGGCCATGTGCGCGTTTGGTGGCGCCATCTACGGCCAGTACCAGATGTACATTGGTCCCGACACGATCGCCGGCCTCGGCGTCTCGCTCAACATCGTGTTCGCAGTCATCGCGGGCGGGATCTGGTCGCTGTTCGGGCCAACCTTCGGCGCAGTCTTCACGCAGGTGCTCGCGGAAACGCTGCGCGTCGGCCTGCGCGGCTCCGAGACGCTGAGCAAGATTCTCGGCCAAAGCGCGCTGGCACTCGATACCTTCATCTACGGCCTGCTGCTGGTGCTCTTCATCATCTACATGCCGAAGGGCGTCGTCGGTACGCTCGCCGAGCGCTGGAAGCGCAAGGCAGGATCCTGAACCCACCGCGCGCACCGAAGTCCACAAATAAAAACGGCCGGGGTGCAGCCCCCGGCCGTTTTGCTTTGGTCCGTCGGATCCAGGGATGCTCAGAGCATCCCGCAAACCGTCGCCGCGCTCGACTTGTCGACCGTCGCACCTTCCTCGAGGTTCATGGATTTCACGACGCCGTTCTCGATCACCATCGAGTAGCGCCGCGAACGCACACCGAGACCGCGGGCGGTGAGATCGAACTCGAGGCCGATCTTCTTCGTGAAGTCCGCCGAGCCATCGGCGAGGAAGAGGATCTTGCCCTCGGCGCCCGTCTGCTTCGCCCAGGCGTTGAGAACGAACACGTCATTGACCGAGACGCAAGCGATGGTGTCGATGCCCTTGGACTTCATGTCACCGGCCATCTGGATGAAGCCGGGAAGATGCGTGTTGTGGCACGTCGGCGTGAATGCGCCGGGCACCGCGAAGAGGACGACCTTCTTGCCGTCGAAAACATCGGCCGTCGTCATCGGCTTCGGGCCCTCAGGGCTCATGGTGTTGAAACTCGCGTCCGGCAGCTTGTCACCGACCTTGATGGCCATGATGCGGATCCTTCCCGGTTTGGCTTGAATGCTGGCGCTGGAGGCGCCGTGGAGTGCGGGGCGCACACTGCACGCCACCGTTCCCACAAGCATAGCGGCTCTTGAGAGCGCGGCCAAGCGTTCGACCGAGCGTCGGCTTTACCAGTCGAGTACCGCGCCGTGGCGCAGGACGGCATCGATGGTTGGGACAAAGGCATTGCCATCGCCATGAAGCGCCACGCCGGAAAGAAGGCTCAATGGCGCCCGGCTGCCTTTGCGCCCCTGGACGATCACGCGGTGCGCCGCAACTCCCGTGCGTGGGTAGAGCGGCAGCACGCGTAAGGCCCCGAACCGCCGGCCTAGGCCATCCAAAAGCGCGCCCAGCGCTTCCGCGCGATGGATGACCGTCACGAGGCCATCGCCTGCCGCCGCTGTCGCGAGAAAGCGGCACCACTGGTCGAGCGCGCCATCGCTCATCTGATGCGCCGCGGCTTTCAGGTCAGCAGGCGGCCGCGTCGCGCGCCCTTCGGCGAAGTACGGTGGATTGGCGATGATATGCGAGAATTCGCCCGCGCTCACGCCCGCTGCAGTTTCAAGCGAGCGATTGATGGCGGCGCCGCCCTCGGTGACATCCAACTCGACGACCCGGGCACGCGCTCCAAGCCCATTTCGTGCGATGTTCTCCCGCGCTATATCCGCGAGCGCCGGCTCGCGCTCGACGAGCGTCACGTGCGCATCCTCTGCGCGGCGCGCCACGCAGAGACCGGCAACGCCGACACCGGCGCCCGCATCCAGCAGCCGCGCGCCTTCGCCACTCCTGGCGCCACACGCTGCCGCGAGCAGGACGGCATCGAGACCGGCGCGGTAGCCGTTCGCTGGCTGCAGAATGTCGAGCGCACCGCCGAGAAATGCGTCGGAGGTCAGCGTGCCTGCGCCTTCCATAATCAAGCCCCGCCTTCGGGCCTCTCCTTCAGCCCCTTACCGTCGCGCACGATCCATTGGCCGAGATCCGCATCCTCGAGGATCTTTATCGCGCGCGGCCAGTCCTCCTCGAGCACCATCACGCGCCGCGGGAGCACACCGATCGAGCCTTCCAGAACGCTCATGTGCGTGTCGGCGATATGCAGGGCGATGCCGGCCTCGCGAAACAGGGCCTCTACGAAGCTGATAAGCACGGGATCGTTCGCACGGACGATGAGCTTCATGGGTGCTCCTCGGTCAAGACGATGGACATCACCTGTCGCACGCGTCGCGTCGCCGGTCACGCACCTTGCAACGGCATGGCCGCGGATCGCGATCCATCAAACCGCGCGCGTCGGCGAAACCATTGCTTCACCAATGGAATACACGCAATTGGCAAGCGCGATCAATTAATGCAACCCTAGATTGCAAATGAACTAGGGCGGAGAGCCACCATGTCGACCCTGGAGATGCCGGCCTGCTTTGCGCTGCTCCTCGTGATGGCGAACCTCGCGCTGTGCCTCAGCGCGGACACCTGGCAGCTCCGTCACACGACGAACGTGCCGTCCGTCAGCAGATCGACCGGCATGTTGGCCCCTGATCGCTGCAACGAGAGCGCTGGATCCACGCGGCCGTGCTAACCCTTGGCCAGCGCGCGATCGAGGAACTCGAGCCGATCCTGCCCCCAGAAGAACTCGCCGGAAGGAAGCACGTAGCTCGGCGCCCCGAAGACGCCACGCTCGAGGGCTTCGGCCGTATTCTGGTTGTGGATGCGATCGAGCTCCTCATCCGAGGGACCGGCCTTGCGGATCGCCGCCGCATCGAGACCCGCGCGCTTGGCCGCAGCAGCAACGACCGCTTCCTCACCGAGATTCTCTTCGAGCTCCCAGACGGAACGGCCCAGCTCCTGCGCCAGCCGGCACGCATCCTTGCCCTGCAGCGCCGCGGCAATCACCAAGCGGCTGCCGAGCGTTTCGTCGGAAGGAAAGTGCTTGGGCTCGAGGTTGATCGGCAGGCCACGGAACTCACGCCAGCGCTTCAGCTCCATCATGCGGTAGGCGCGCCGCTCGGGCGCGCGCTTCGGCAGGGGCAGGCCGCCCGTCTTCGGAAAGACCTCGCCGTACTTGGTCGGCTTGATGCGGACAGTGGCCTTGTGCCGCGCCGCGATCTCGCCGAACAGCGCCGAGCCGAGATAGGTCCACGGGCTGTTCAGCGTCATGTAGTAGTCGATCGTCGTCATTGATCATCCTCCCGGTTCGCGCGTTTGGTCGCCGCTATTTGCCGGCGCCGCGGATCATTGTGTAGATGTGCGAGAAATCCTTCTCGTCGTGGCCAGCGAGGGCGTGCAGTGCATAGAGCTGCACGGCGAGCGCGCCTATCGGGCTGGTCGCGCCGACAGAAGCCGCCGCAGCCTGCGCGAGTTTCAGGTCCTTGAGCATGAGTGCAAGCGCGAAGCCCGGCTTGTAGTCGTTGTTGGAAGCGGCGCGCTCCGAGAGTCCCGGCACCGGAGTATACGAGGTCGCCGCGGTCGACTGGCCGGATGATGTCGAGACGACATCGTACAGCGACTGTGCCGAGAGACCGAGGCGCTCAGCGAGCGCAAAACCTTCGGACGCCGCCACCATATTGATGCCGGCCATCATGTTGTTGCAGATCTTGGCGGCTTGACCCAACCCAGCGCCGCCGCAATGCACGACTTTGGCGCCGACCTTTTCGAGTATCGGCCGCGCACGCGAGACCGCACCATCCGTTCCGCCGACCATCAGCGTCAGCGTTGCAGCCTTGGCACCGACCGTGCCGCCTGACACTGGAGCATCGACGACGTCGAGCCCTCGCGCCGCGGCGATCGCATGCGCTTCCTTCGCACTCGCGACATCGATCGTCGAGCAATCGATCATCAGCGCGCCGGCCGGCACAGTCTCGATAATGTCGCGCCAGACGCTCAGCACATGCGCGCCGGCCGGCAGCATCGTGATGACGACCTCGGCGCCTTTCACGGCATCCTGAGCGGACGACGCGATCTGGACACCGTCACGCTCCGCCGCGGCGCGCAGATCCGCGACGAGATCGAAACCACGCACCTTGTGCTGGCCTTTGACCAGGTTGGCCGACATCGGGCCGCCCATGTTACCGAGGCCGATGAATGCGATGTTTGCCATGGCTCAGGCCTTTCCGCGGATCATGTTCATGATGCCGGAGAAGTCATCCCCGCCGTGACCCTGCGAGACGAACAGGTTGTAGAGCTGGCTTGCCGCCGCGCCCATGGGCGTCGAGGCGCCGGCACTGCGCGAAGCCTCCTGCGCGAGCCCGAGATCCTTCTGCATGAGAGCTGCCGCGAAGCCCGGCTTGTAATGGTTGTTGGCGGGCGAGGTCGGCACAGGTCCCGGCACCGGGCAATACGTGGTCACCGCCCAGCTCTGGCCGGACGAGGTCGAGGCCACATCGAAGAGCGCTTCGTGCGAGAGCCCGAGCTTCTCGGCGAGATTGAAGGCCTCGCACGTGCCGAGCATCGTGATGGCCAGCATCATGTTGTTGCAGATCTTGGCCGACTGGCCGGCACCGGGATCACCGCAGTGCACGACCTTCTTGCCAACGCCCGAGAGGATCGGCTGGCCTTTGGCGAAGGCTTCCTTGGTGCCGCCGACCATCAACGTGAGCGTCGCGCCTTCCGCGCCGCCGACGCCACCCGAGACGGGCGCATCAAGCGAGAGCATTCCCGCCTTCGCCGCCATCTCGTGCGCCTTGCGCGCGGACGCCACATCAATCGTCGAGCAGTCGATGAAGATCGTACCGGGCTTGGCCGCAGCGAGCAGCCCGCCGCCCCAGACTTCGAGCACGTGTTTGCCAGCCGGCAGCATCGTGATCACGCAGTCCGCGCCCTTGGCTGCTTCGGCGGCGTCCTTCGCCTTCTCGACTTTACGGGCAACCGCTTTCTCGACGTTCGACGTGACGAGATCGAAGCCCAGGACCTGATGGCCCGCTTTGACGAGATTGCCGGCCATGGGCAAGCCCATGTTGCCGAGGCCAATGAAGCCGATGCGTGCCATACCATTTCCTCCGTTTCTTGGATGCGACGGGCGTTACGATGTGCGCCTCAGGCGCGCAGCACCTTGCCCGGGTTCATGATGTTCTTGGGATCGAGCGCCTTCTTCACGGCCGTCATCATGCCGATCTCGACCGGGCTCTTGTAGCGGTAGTTCTCCTCCATGCGCAGGCGACCGATGCCGTGCTCGGCGCTGATCGAGCCGCCGAGCGACACGACGATGTCGTGCACGATCTTGTTCATGTTCGGATACTCGGCATGGAACCGCTCGTACGTCCAGTCGACCGGACGGATGGGGTTGTAGTGGAGATTGCCATCGCCGACGTGCCCGAAGCAGCAATGGCGCACGCCGGGGTAGGCCTTCTCGACAGCCGCATCGGCCCTTTCGATGAATTCCGGAATGCGCGAGAGCGGCACCGAGATGTCGTGCGCGATCGACCCGCCAGCAGACTTCTGCGCTTCGGCAAGATCCTCGCGCATCTTCCAGAGTTTGCGCGCCTGCTCACCGGAGGTGGTGATCATCGCGTCCTGCACGAGGCCCGCCTCCATGGCGGCGCCGAGCGCATCCGCAAGTGGCGCGTTGAGCGTGCCGGGCTCGCCCTGGCCGGCGACTTCCATGAGCACGTACCACGGATGCACGCCCGCCATGGGGTCGCTGTGTCCGGGCACGCCGGTCAGCAAAAGGTCGATGATCTGGCGACGCAGCAGCTCGAAGGCTGAGATCGATTCGCCGAGCTTGCCGCGCAGCAGCGAGAGAAGTTCGACTGCAGCAGCTGGGCTGGTAATGCCGATGAAGGCGCTGATCGCATCGCTCGGCTTGGGGAAAAGGCGCAGCGTCGCACCGGTGATGATGCCGAGCGTGCCTTCGGCGCCGATGAAGAGCTGCTTCATGTCGTAGCCGGTGTTGTCCTTGCGCAGGCCGCGCAAGCCATTCCAAATCTCGCCGTTCGCCAGCACGACTTCGAGTCCGAGAACGAGCGCGCGCGTATTGCCGTAGCGCAGCACTTGATTGCCACCGGCATTGGTCGAGATGTTGCCGCCGATCTGGCAAGAGCCCTCAGCGCCGAGGCTCAGCGGAAAGAGGCGATTTGCGTCGGACGCCGCCTGTTGGATTTCCTTGAGGATGACACCGGCATCGACCGTCATGGTGTCGTTCGCGGTGTCAATGGCGCGGATGCGGCGCATGCGCTGCGTCGAGATGATCACCTCGCTGCGGTCGTCATGCGGCTGGCTGGCGCCGGTCAGTCCGGTGATCCCGCCCTGAGGCACGATCGCCGTACCCGTCTCGGCGCAGATGCGCACCAGCGCGGCAACCTCCTCCACATTCGAGGGGCGCAGGACAAGTGGCGACTCGCCCACCCAGATGCCGCGCCATGCACGGCAATAGGGTGCAATGTCCGCGGGATCATCAATCGTTCCCGCCGGGCCGACGACGTTCTTGAGGCGCTCAAGGGCATCGCTCGCAACCGGGGCCCGCCGTGCAATCGTCGCCATGCCCGTGCCATCTCCGCTTCCGCCAAAATCAGGCCGGCACATTAGCAGCACGACAGGCAGCGGCAAACGCGACGGACGCTGAAGGCCGCGCGCGCATGGGCCCTAAGCGCGCAGTGCACGCCATCGCGCCTGGCAGTGGAAGCCGCCATCCGCGAAAAAAGGACGACCGGCCGACGGAATGTCGACCGGCCGCCCGTTCAATCAAACTGTAGGCTTAGTAATAGTGGCGACGGTGGTGGTAGCGGTCCGACCAGCGCCAATCGTACGGCCGGACGTGATAGTGGCGACGTACGTAGCGACGGGGCGCGTAGTAGTGTTCGTGCCACCGTACAGCCGGTCGATGCCAGTGGCGCCGATGCCAATGGCGCCGGTAGTGATAGCCCCCACCGGTAGTCTGCACAAGACTTGCGCCGGCCTCGGTGCTCTTCGGCACCGTAATCGGAGCCGCTTGCGTGGTAACCGCGCCGCCCACCAATGTAATAAGGCCGCCCAATACTGCAGCCAGAAGCGTTCGTTTCATTCGTCACTCCTTTGAAGTGATACCATTCTCCCAGCGCTGATAACGAAATTAGTGCGCATCGTCTGAATGCAGGCTGAATTACCTGTTCATCTGCTGGATATCTGCGGCCCTAGACTTGGCGTCGTTTGCCCGCGCTTCCGCCACATTGTTGCCGGCAAATCGACGCTGCTTATGGCCACTTCCGGGAGGGATTCGGTCACCTGACTTTGATTCTTGCCGACAAACGCGGAGGCCGGGGTTCCGTGAGGGCAACGACGGGCACAGGACGTGCGAGATCGAGCACGCGCGGCGATCTCGCCGGCAGTGATTGTTTTTGCGTGCCGCGGCCACGGAAATGACGAACCTCGCCGCACTGCCTGAAGGGACGCGCCTCGCGGAGGACTATCGCGTCGAGCGCGTCCTCGGCGCCGGAGGCTTCGGCATCACCTATCTCGCCGAGGAAGTCCCCCTCGCACGGATGGTCACGATCAAGGAATACTTTCCGGTCGATTTCGCTATCCGCGATTCGAGGCAAGGCGCGCAGCCCCGCTCCGAGGACTGTACCGGCGATTACCAGTGGGGGCTCGACCGCTTCCTCGATGAGGCGCGCACGCTCGCCCGCTTCGACCACCCGAATATCGTCCGCGTCTATCGCTTCTTCCGCGAGGCCAATTCCGGCTTCATCGTTCTGCACTACGAGGACGGCAAGAGCTTCAAGGCCTGGCTCAAGGCGCTCGGCCGGGCGCCGCGCCAGCACGAGCTCGATCGTATCGTCCCGCCGCTGCTCGATGCGCTGTCGCTCATCCATGCATCGGACTTCCTGCATCGCGACATCGCGCCGGACAACATCATCATCCGCAATGACGGCTCGCCCGTTCTGATCGACTTCGGCTCCGCGCGGAACGACATTGCCCAGCACTCGCGCACCGTGTCGGCGCTGGTAAAGCCCGGCTACAGCCCCTACGAGCAGTACGCGACGAACGCGCGCCAGCAGGGCCCGTGGACGGACATCTATTCTCTCGGCGCTACGCTCTATCAGGCCGTGACGGGAAAGCGCCCGCCGGATGCGCCGTCGCGTATGGTCGCCGATGAGCTCGTGCCCGCGCGCGACGCAGCCATCAGCTCCTATCGGCCGGGATTTCTCGCGGCGATCGACACCGCGCTCGCTCTCGACATCACGGCGCGACCACGCTCGATCGATGCTTGGCGCAAGCAGCTTCTGGCCCCGCCCTCAAAGTCGGAAAGCGCAGAAGAGCCTGCTCCCGCAGCGCCCGAGCCAGTAAAAATCCGAACGGCGGACAGCGCGACTCCGAAGCCAAAGGCCAAGGCCGCCGCAAAGTTTAAAGAGAGCGAAGCCGCCGTTCCGAAGATCATCAAGGAAGCCAAGGAAGCTGCCAAAGAGGCCAAAAAGGCTTCGGTGAAAGCCGCTGCCGAGGTCGAAACGGCGGCGTCGATCGACGTTGCAGACCGCCCGGTCTCGGCTGGAAAAGTGGCCGCGCTCTTCAGTGAATGGCGCGCGCGCCGTGCAGAAGCAAAGGCCAAGGAACCGGTCGAAGCGCCGCCTTTGGCAGTGCCGGTGAAAGCCTCCGCCGCGGCACCGGCGGCAGCCGTCGCGGTCGCCGAGCCGCCCAAAGCGAATCTGCCTGTTCTGGTGCCGCGCCGCGCGCCGAAGCCCGAGAAGGCCAAGAAGAAGAGAAGCTGGTGGCGCCGCCCTATTCTGGTGAAGGCCGCGATCGGTTTCGGCGTTGCTTGGCTTGCCGTCGCCTATCAGAACGCGTTGCCGCGCGAGGTACGGCATGGAGCCGGCACGCTCTCGAGCGGCGTGGTCGCATCGACGCCCATCGGCGAGATCAAGGGCCACAAGGGGGGCATAACGGGCGTCGGCCACACGTCCGACGGGCGTTTCATCGTCACGGTGGGCGAGGACGCCACGCTCAAGATCTGGCAGAGCGGCACACGAACGCTCTTTCGCAGCATCGATCTCGACGCCGGCGCGCCGACCTCCCTCGCCGTCGGGACGACACGCATCGTCACCGGCCACAAGGAGGGCCGCGTTGGCCTCTGGGATATCGAGTACGGCCTGCGCGTCGCCTCCTTCAAGCGCAACCAAGCTGACATCTGGTCCGTATCGTTCGCGGGCTCACCGGAGCGCATACTCGCCGCCGGTCACGACTGGAAAATCACGCTGCTGGATGCCCGCACGCCCGTCCTGCCCGTACATGTCTTCGACGGCCACGAGAATGCCGTACAGGCCGTCGCGTTCTCGCCCGCGCGGCAAGTGATCGCCTCCGGCGGTGCCGACCGCACAGTCCGCACATGGAATGCAGAGACGCTCGCCGAGACGCGGACCTATAGCGGGCATCGCGAGTATGTTGTGACGCTCGCCTTCACCCCTGATGGCCGCCGCCTCGCCTCGGGTGACCTTGCCGGCAACGTCCGCATCTGGTCCCTGACGACCCGCCGCCTCGAACGCTCCATCCAGGCCCACCAAGGGGCCGCGTCCGCACTCGCTTTCTCGAGCGATGGGCGGTGGCTCGCCACAGCCGGACGGGATGGGCGCGTACGCCTCTGGGACATGAACCGCCCAAGACCGCCCCGCACGTTCGGCGGCCAATCTGGCGAGGTGCGCGCCCTGAGCTTCGCCCCCGACGGTGCGACGCTCGCATCGGCCGGGGCGGACGGCGTGGTCCGTCTCTGGTCCACGGCGTTCATGGCCCGCAGCGGCTCCTGACCGGGGCGCCTCGCGTCTAAGCACCCTGGGGCAAAGGCGCCGTTCTGCTTGCCAAACGGGCCTGGGAAGTCCAAGTTTGAGCGGCAACGAATCGTGGCGGGCTCGGCATGCAAGTATGTGCGTCGGGGGTTTTGCTGTCTCTGTCCTCTGGCTGCGATTCGATGGCACGACTGTTGGTTTAGGTGGGATTCAATATGCGGTTTGTCATCGAACGTGGCGACCTTCTGCGGGCACTCGGCCATGTCGCGAGCGTCGTCGAGAAGCGCACGACCATTCCGATCCTTTCCAATGTCCTCCTTCGGGCCAACGCCGAGGGTCTCCAACTCAAGGCGACCGACCTCGAGCGCGAGGTGATCGAGAGCGTTTCCGCAAATGTCGCGACACCCGGCGCCGTGACGGTGCCCGCGCACATGCTGCACGACATCGTGCGCAAGCTCCCCGACGGCGTGCAGATCCGCATTGAGCGCGAGCCCGAGCGCGAGCGCGTCACGATCACCGCAGGCCACGCCCGCTTCGCACTCCAGGCGCTGCCGGCCGACGATTTCCCGGACCTTGCCGCCGGGCAGATGTCGCACAGCTTCGAGATCGCTTCCGGCGACCTAAAGCGCCTCATCGAGAAAACGCGCTTCGCCATCTCGACGGAGGAGACGCGCTACTACCTCAACGGCATCTACCTGCATCCCGCGAAGACCGGGGGCAAGCCTAGCCTGCGCGCCGTCGCGACCGACGGCCACCGGCTCGCGCAGTTCGACCTCCCGCCACCATCCGGCGTCGATGGGATGCCGGGCATCATCATCCCGCGCAAGACCGTGCATGAGCTCTACCGCCTCATCGAGGCGAGCGATGCGCCGGTGCGCGTCGAGGTTTCGACGGCCAAGGTGCGTGTCGAGATCGGCCCGATCACCATGACGTCGAAGCTCGTCGACGGCACGTTCCCCGACTACGGCCGCGTCATCCCGCAGTCCAACGACAAGGTGCTCGAGGTCTCCAGCCAGGTATTCATGGGCGCCGTCGATCGCGTCTCCACGATCGCGAGCGAGCGCGTGCGCGCCGTCAAGCTGAACATCGCGCCGGGCAAGCTCGTCCTCTCCGTGAACAACCCGGACGGCGGCAGCGCCACCGAAGAGGTCGAGGCAGAGTTCTCCGCGCCCGCCATGGAGATCGGCTTTAATGCACGCTATCTGCTCGATATTTCGGGCCAGCTGGAGAGCGACTCGCTGAAGTTCCTGCTCTCCGATCCGGGCTCGCCGACCATCCTGAAGGACGTCGGCGACGAGAGCGCCCTGTACGTCCTGATGCCGATGCGAGTGTGACGACACACGAAGGCATGGCCGACGTTTCCACCATGGCGCCAGCACGAGCCGGCGCGCGCGTATGGGTCGAGCGCCTGACGCTCACCGATTTCCGTAATCATGCGCGCCTCTCCCAGACGTTCGACGCCCGCCCCGTCGTTCTGACGGGTCCGAACGGCGCCGGAAAGACCAACCTGATCGAGGCGATCTCACTGCTGGCACCCGGCCAGGGTCTCAGGCGCGCACCCTATCCCGAGATCGCACGTCGCGGCGCCGATGCCTGGGCTGTCGCAGCGCGCGTTCACACACCCATCGGCCCGGTCGACATCGGCACGGGTTTGACGGGCGCCAGCGCGGCGTCCAATCGCACAGGCCGCACCGTCCGGATCGACGGCGAACCACAGAGCGGCTCCGGCGTGCTTGCCGAGCATGTCGAGATGGTCTGGCTCACGCCGGCCATGGACGGCCTCTTCACGGGCGCGGGCGGCGACCGCCGCCGCTTTCTCGACCGCATGATCCTCTGCTTCGATCCAGGCTACCGCACCCGAGTCAACCACTTCGAGCGCGCCATGGCCCAGCGCAATCGTCTGCTCGAAGAAGGCGTGCGCGAGAACGCGCGTCTCGGCGGCCTCGAGATCGTCATGGCGGAGACGGGCGTTGCCATTGCTGCCGCCCGCGCGCAGACGGTGACCGCGCTCGCGACCATGATCGACGCTCGACGCGACCGTGCGACGGCTTCAGCCTTTCCCTGGGCGAAACTGGAGCTCGAAGGTGATCTCGAAGCGGCCCTGGTCGAGCGTCCCGCCGTCGAGGTCGAAGATGCCTATGCCCGCACGCTCGCCGGCGTCCGCGAGCGCGACCGGGCCGCCGGCCGCGCGCTCGATGGCCCCCATCGTAGTGATCTCGTGGTCGGCCATGGACCCAAGGATGCGCCGGCGCGCCAATGCTCGACGGGCGAGCAGAAGGCGCTGCTGGTCGGGCTGATCCTCGCCCACGCCGAGCTCATGGCAGAGCGCCGACAAGGCGCCGCGCCGATCCTGCTGCTCGACGAGATCGCCGCTCATCTCGATGCCGCACGCCGCGCCGCGCTCTTCGACGAAGTCGTCTCAATCGGCACTCAGGCCTGGATGACGGGCACGGATCAGGAGGCCTTTGCGGCGCTCGGCGAACGCGCCCAGAGACTCACTTTGGGCGAGCTTTGAGCACCCCGGTAGGGGTAACTCCGTAGGCGCGCATTGAACCTCGCATAAACATCTGATTTTGCTATCATTTTAGCGCTGGAAATCATGTCGCAGAGCGTACGATTTCGCACCCTTCCCGCACCGCTTCGTGGTATAAGAATTTCCAGCAAATACAGAACCTCCAGGACACCACTGACATGACGGCTACGCCGGCTCCAGAGCGCAACGGCGCTGATGACTATGGCGAGGACGCCATCAAGATGCTCAAGGGGCTCGACGCCGTGCGCAAGCGCCCGGGCATGTACATCGGCGACACGGATGACGGCTCTGGCCTGCACCACATGGTCTACGAGGTCGTCGACAACGCGATCGACGAAATTCTGGCCGGCTTCGGCACGGAATGCCACGTCACGCTGAACGCCGACGGCTCGGTGACGGTACGCGACAACGGCCGCGGTATCCCGGTCGGCATAAAGCAGGACGACGACCAGGACCCCAAACGCTCGGCGGCCGAGATCGTGTTTACCGAGCTGCACGCGGGCGGCAAGTTCGACCAGAACTCCTACAAGGTCTCCGGCGGCCTGCACGGCGTCGGCGTGTCCGTCGTGAACGCGCTCTCGACCTGGCTCAAGGCGCGCATCTGGCGCCACGACAAAGAGCATTTCATCGAGTTCCACGACGGCGTACCCGTGGCCCCCCTCAAGGTGGTCGCCGATGCGCCTGGACAAAAAGGCACTGAAGTCACCTTCCTGCCGAGCCCCAACACGTTCACGATGATCGAGTTCGACTACGGCACGCTCGAGCACCGCCTGCGCGAACTCGCGTTCCTGAACTCCGGGGCCAAGATCGTGCTGACGGATGCGCGCCACGCCGACGTCAAGCAGCAGGTGCTCGTCTATGACGGCGGCACGGCAGCTTTCGTGAAGTTCCTCGACCGCTCCAAGAAGCCGCTCGAAGGCCTCACCGATCCGATCATGGTCAATTCGGAGAAGGACGGCATCACCGTCGAGGTCGCACTCTGGTGGAACGACAGCTACCACGAGAACGTGCTCTGCTTCACGAACAACATCCCGCAGCGCGACGGCGGCACACATCTCGCCGGCTTCCGCGCCGCGATGACGCGCATCATCAACAAGTATGCGGACGAGAGCGGGATCGCGAAAAAGGAAAAGGTCGACCTCACGGGCGAGGATTCGCGCGAGGGCCTGACCTGCGTACTTTCGGTGAAGGTGCCAGATCCGAAGTTCTCGAGCCAGACGAAGGACAAGCTCGTCTCGTCCGAGGTCAAGCCGATCGTCGAGAGCATCGTCGGTGAGCAGCTCGCCGCGTGGTTCGAGGAGCATCCGCGCGAGAGCAAGACGATCATCTACAAAATCGTGCAGGCCGCGCAGGCACGCGAGGCTGCCCGCAAGGCCCGCGAGATCACGCGCAAGGGCGCGCTCAACCTCAATTCTCTCCCCGGCAAGCTCGCGGAGTGCCAGAGCCGCGATCCCGTGGTGACGGAGATGTTCATCGTCGAGGGCGACTCGGCCGGCGGCTCCGCCAAGCAGGGCCGCAATCGCGAATTCCAGGCCGTGCTGCCGATCCGCGGCAAGATCCTGAACGTCGAGCGCGCTCGCATGGACAAGATGCTGTCCAGCCAGGAGATCGGCACGCTCATCACCGCGCTCGGGACCGGCATCGGCCGCGGCGACGATGGCGGCTTCAACCTGGACAAGCTGCGCTACCACAAGATCATCATCATGACGGACGCCGACGTGGACGGCGCCCACATTCGCACGCTTCTGCTGACTTTCTTCTACCGTCAGATGCCGGAGCTCGTGCAGAAGGGCCACCTCTACATCGCCCAGCCGCCGCTCTACAAAGTGGCCAAGGGAAAGAGCGAGACCTATCTCAAGGATCAGCGCGCGCTCGAGGACTATCTCATCGAAACCGGGCTTGAAGGCGCGATCCTTCATCTCGGGTCGGGAGAGCAGCGAACAGGAAACGATCTGCGCGATATCGTCGAGCAGGCCCGGGTTGTATCTCGGGTCATCACCGACTTGCACTCGCGCTACGCGCGCTTCGTCGTCGAGCAGGCGGCGATCGGAGGCGCCTTCGATACCGACCTGTTGCTGTCCGGCGTGGCGGCCACTGCGAAGGCCGAAGAGATCGCCAGGCAGCTCGATGCCAACGCCGAGGAAACCGAGAAGGGCTGGAGCGGCCGTTTCGGCAATGAAGGCTACAACTTCCGTCGCGAGGTGCGTGGCGTCACGGAGAGCCACACGCTCGACCGATCGCTTCTGCAGTCCGTCGAGGCGCGCCGGCTCAATGACCGCCGCGCGCATCTGCAGGAGATCTACGGAAAGCCCGCGTCTCTCAAGCGCAAGGAAGGCGAGACGCCCGTCTCCGGTCCGCGTGCGCTGCTCGAAGCTGTTTACGAGACGGGCCGCAAGGGCCTCTCGCTGCAGCGCTACAAAGGTCTCGGCGAGATGAACCCGGAGCAGCTCTGGGAGACGACGCTCGACAAGGAGGCCCGCACGCTCCTGCAGGTGAAGATCGGCGACCTTGACGAGGCAGATGAGATCTTTTCCAAACTGATGGGCGATGTCGTCGAGCCGCGGCGCGAGTTCATCCAGGAGAATGCGCTGAGCGTCGCCAATCTCGACGTCTGACAGCTCTTTCCGTCCAATCAGACTGTTTTGCTCTCCCGCCTGCCGTCGATCGCGGCTAGAGTGCGTTGGGGGGAGCACGACAACGAGTGACAGGAGGGGCTGTCATGATCATGCGGAGATTGCTGCTTTCTACCGGCAATATCTTTTTCTCGCTTGTGCTCGGAGCCATCGCGTTCGGCTTCGTGTTCCTCAAGTATCCCGACACCATGAACCAGATCCTCGACGCGGCCAGCGGTCTCAAGACCTGGCTGATCACACGAGGGCTATCGCCCGAGTACAACAACTGGATCCGTGTCCTGCTGGAGGAGCGGCAGCTTGCCTTCATGGGCTTCACGATCGTCGCCCGGATCGTCCTATCGATCATAACGGGCATCATGACCTGGACCTGGGATACCGTGCGCGGGAACTGACCTCGCGCACCATCAAAGCGGCGACGTCCAGCCGCCTATGCGATTACTGACGATCCAAGGTACGGTGAGGGCGCTATATTCCCCCCCATGGCCGCTTCCACCTCGCGCCCGACAAACAATCCCAGGGAAGGACACCCCCAATGCGCAAGAATGAGCTGAAGAAGACAATTGCCGCGGGCGGGCGTGCCCTCACTGGTTGGCTCGCGATTCCCAATGCCTACTCCGCCGAAGTCATGGCGCACCAAGGCTGGGACGCGCTGACCATCGACCTCCAGCATGGCCCCGTGGATTTCCAGGCCGCGGTCAGCATGATGCAGGCCATCTCGACCACCAGTACCGTGCCGATGGCGCGCGTGCCGTGGAACGAGGCAGGCATCATCATGAAGATGCTCGATGCCGGGGCGTACGGCATCATCTGCCCGATGATCAACAACAAGGCCGAAGCCGAGCAGTTCGTTTTCAATGGCCGCTATCCGCCGATCGGCGGCAGGTCCATGGGTCCGAACCGGGCCGTGCAGTACGGTGGCGCCGACTACTGGCAGGGCGCCAACGATGAAGTGCTGCTGCTCGCGATGATCGAGACGCGCGACGGTTTGAAGAACCTCGACGAGATCCTGAGCGTGAAGGGCCTGAGCGGCGTCTACGTCGGCCCGTCAGATCTTTCGATGGCCCACGGCAAGCCGCCGACGCTCGATCCGTCGGATCCCGAGATCATCGAGGCCATCAAGTTCATCGCCCGCAAGACCAACGAGAAGGGTCTCATTGCCGGCGTGCATACGGACGGGCCGAAGACTGCCCTCACACGTTTCGAGCAGGGCTATCACTTCTGCGCCGTTCTCAATGACGCGCGCCTGCTGGCCACGGCTGCGGCGCAGGCGATCAAAGATATCCGCGGCGGTGGCAAGGTTGAGCAGGCGAAGACGTACTGAGCCGGACTATTGCGGTCCCGAATGGAATGACGGGCCTCGCGGCCGGTCATTCTGCTTTCGAGGATGGAACGAGGATCAGGCTTCGGACATCAGCCAGCGCTCGAGAGCCTTGAGACCGACGACGGCGCCAGCGACGATCGCTGCGAACGTGATGAAAGAGCCGATCGCGAGTGTCGACACGCCCGTAATGCCCTGCCCGACCGTGCAGCCGAGCGCCATCACGCCGCCGACGCCCATCATTGTCGCGCCGAGCAGACTGCGCACCGTGTCGCCGCGATCGGAGAAGGTCGAAATCCTGAAGCGCCCCATGGCCTTTGCGGCAACGAACGCGCCGAGGATCGCGCCGAATACCGTCGCGACGCCGAAGCCTGGGATGGGCGCGGCCGTGTAGCGTTGCAGCCATTCAAGTGCGTCGCCGCTCGGGCGAACGTAGGTGAGCGAGATGGGCGCCGTCGGGCGGTCGGCCATCTCGTCGAAGGCAAAACCGGTGAGCGCCCAGCCCGCGATGACGCAGAGCCCGACGCCGATGCCCGACAGGACATGTACGGGCGACGAACGAAACTCGGCGTCCTTGAAGCAGTACGCAAGCCCCGCGAGCACGATGATCCACGAGGCGAAAATGCGCCCGAAGCCCGCGGAGAGCGCCAGCGCGCGATCGACAAGGTCGCCGATGCCCTGTGTTGCTGTCGGCAGCGCGATGCTGGTTGCCTGCTCGATGGCCGCGCGGGCCGGGCCGAGAATGCCGCCAATAGTCATGTAGGCGGAGATGCCGATGATCACGAGCGTCAGCAGCGCGCGCAGATCACCGCCGCCAGCGCGCGAGAGATTACGGCTCGGGCAGCCGCCGGCGAAGACCATGCCAAAACCGAAGATGAGACCGCCCGCGATGTGCCCAACCCAGTTGAAAGTCGAGCCGAGGTACATCGATTTCGTGAGATCGACGACGCCGAGCCAGTGGAGGGTCTGTGCACCAGCGAGTGCGGTGACCGCCGCGAGCACCCAGGCGCGGAAGCGACGCCAGTCGCCGATGTTCACGATGTCGGAGACCGAGCCCATGGTGCAGAAGTTCGTCCGGAAGACGAGCGCGCCGAAGAGGAAGCCGATGACGAGGCCGCCGATCGCCAGCCACTGCGGGCCGTTCTCAACGATCGCTTCTCTCATTGCTCACTCCCGGCCCGCACACTGCGGCCGCAGAAGCGGCCGTCAGCGCACCATAATATTCGCACGCGTGAATATAGGAGCGGGTTGGCAGGCGCAAGCGGTGGCAGAGTTCAGGCGGCGCCTACCTGAGCGCCTTCGCCGCCGTTCTCGATGATCCGCTCGGCGGTCGCGAGATCGACGGACACGAGCTGCGAGATGCCGCGCTCAGCCATGGTCACGCCGAACAGGCGATCCATGCGGGCCATGGTCATGGGATGGTGCGTGATGACGAGGAAGCGCGTCTCGGTCTCGCCCGCCATGCTTTCCATCATCGAGCAGAATCGATCGACGTTCGCGTCGTCGAGCGGCGCATCGACCTCGTCGAGCACGCAGATCGGCGACGGGTTGGTCAGGAACACGGCGAAAATGAGCGATAGAGCGGTCAGCGTCTGCTCCCCGCCGGAGAGCAGCGACAGCGTCGCAGGCTTCTTGCCGGGCGGCCGCGCGATGATCTCGAGGCCGCCTTCGAGCGGATCCTCCTCGCTCTCGATCATCTCGAGGCGCGCTTCACCGCCGCCGAACAGCGTGCCGAACAGGCGCTGGAAATGGCCGTTGACCTGATCGAAGGCCTCGCCGAGCCGCTTCTTAGCCTCGCGATTGAGCTGGCCGATGGCACCGCGCAGCTTTTGGATCGCCTGCTCGACGTCGAGCCGTTCGAGGTCCATCGTCGCGAACTGCTCGTTCATCTTCTGCAGCTCGTCATCCGCAGCAAGATTGACGCCGCCGAGCCGCTCGCGATCGGTCTTGAGGCGCTGCAGCGTGCGATCGACGTCGGAGAGCGACGGCAAGTCCGCGCCAGGCTCGACCTCGGCAAGCGCGAGGCAGGCCTCCGGCGCGCAATCCATGGTCTCGCGAATGCGACGAGATTCGTCCGCGCGCTTGTTGCGCGCCGCTTCAAGCTTCGCCTCGAGGCGCGCGCGCTGCTCGCGCTGATCAGATACGGCGGCCTGCGCGGCTTTGAGGGCCTGCTGGCTCTCGCGATGCGCGGATTGAGCCTCAGCCAGACGATCCGCCGCTTCGCTGCGTGCGGTCTCGGCCGCCTGTATCTGGTCGTGCAGCTTCACGCGCTGCTCTTCGATCACGGCCGGAAGCTCCGCCATCTCGGCAAGCTCGCCCTCGGTCTCGCCCATGCGCGCACTCAGCGTCGCGACATGGCTGCCGGCGTCCTCGCAGCGCGCCTGCCAGCGCGTGCGCTCGACCTCGATGGCATTGAGCCGCTCCACGCGGACATGCACGTCGCGCTCTATGCGCGAAAGTTCCTGCCGAATCTCCCCGACCGTCGCGCGATGACCGGCCGTCTCGCGCTCGGCCGCGGCGGCCTCACCTTCGAGCGCATCGTCATTTTCGAGCGCCGCGATAGCGGTCTCGATCTCGGCGAGACGCTCCTTGGCTTCGACCAGGGCCGCCTCGGCTGCCGTCCTGTTCTCCGCGACAGCGGCCAGCCGCTGCTCGGTCTCGCGCGCCTGGCGCTCGATGACCGTGAGCTTCTCGCGTGTGCGGGCAAGCTCGGCCTGCGTCTCGCGCCACGCCTGACGCAGGCGACGCTCCTCGCTCTCCGCGACACGATGCACCTCGCGCGCGGTCCGCGCTGCCGACGTCAGGTCGTCGGACTCGCGCCGCGCCGCATCCTCAAGCACCTCGAGCTCGGCGAGGCGATTGCGCTCGGCAAGCCGCACGGCTGCCGGCGTCGGCGCCGAGGCCGCGACCGTGAAACCATCCCAGCGCCAAAGATCACCTTCAAGCGACACGAGCCGCTGACCCGGGCGCAGATAGGGCTGCAGGAGCCGCCCGTCCTCGCGCGCGACAACACCGATCTGGGCCAGCCGCCGTGCCAGCTCCGGCGGCGCATCGACTTCCGCTGCCAGCTGATGCACGCCGACGGGGAGCGGCGGATCATCCGCAGCGCGCCCCACGCGGCGCCAGTGCACATCCGCCTCGTCCGCCGCTGGCGCGTCGAGATCATCACCCAGCGCCGCGCCGAGTGCCCGCTCATAGCCAGGCGCGACCCGCAGCTCGTCGATCATCGGCGGCAGGCCGTCATCTCGCATCGGCACCAAAAGCTTGGCGAGCGTCTCGACCTCCGTACGGAGCTGGCCGGACGTCAGCAGCGCGGACTGGCTTGCTTCCTCGCGCGCCCTGAGTTCGATGGCGAGTTCGGCAGCGCGCTCCTCGGCCGCAAGCGCTTCCTCCTCGATGGCTGCCGCCTCGCGCATGATGCGCTGGCCGGCCTCCGTGAGCTGCTGCAGGCGCTCCGCATCCGGAGCCCGGCCGGCGATCTCACGCGCCTGCGTCGCGAGCGACACGAGCTGATGCTCGATCCGCTTGACCTGGCCAAGTCGCTCGGCGTGCGTGCTTTCTAGCCCGCGGCGCCGTGTGCGCGCTTCAATGGCACGGGCCGTAACCTCGGCCAGCCGCGCAGAAGCTTCGCCGAGCGCCGATTCGGCATCGGTGAGACGGGTACGGGTTGCCTCCTCCGCGCGCTGGCCATTCGCGACCTCGGCGGTGATCGTCTCTGCTTCGGCGCCCAGCCGGTCGAGGATCGCGCGCGCCTCAGCGAGCTGCTGCTGCTCCCGCTCGATATCGCGGCGCATCTGCTCGGCGCGAGTCTCAAGCTCCTGCTGGCGCTCGGCGAGACGGCGAGCCTCCTTCTCGAAATTCTCCTGCTCGATACGGATGCGCGAGAGGGCCGCGCCGCGCCGCGCTTCCTCCTCGCGAAGCGGATCGATTGCGCCGGCGCGCTCGGCTTCCTCCGCGACGAGACCGGCTTCGCGCTCGGTCGCCGCCGCGAGCGCGCCGAGACCCTGCCAGAGTGCCGCCTCCGTGGCGACGACGTCCGTCTGGGCCGCGGTCCACGAGAGATGCAGCAGCAGCGCCTCGGCCTTGCGGATCTCACCGGAAAGCTCGCGATAGCGCCGTGCCTGACGGGTCTGGCGCTTCAGGGCCTCGATCTGGCTGTTGAGCTGCCCGAGCACGTCGTTGACGCGGGCGAGATTGCCCTCTGCCGCCTTGAGCCGAAGCTCGGCCTCGTGGCGGCGACTGTGGAGGCCGGCAATTCCCGCGGCATCTTCCAGGATGCGCCGGCGCTGCTCGGGCTTGGCATTGACGATCTCGGCGATCTGGCCCTGGCGGACGAGCGACGGCGAGCGCGCACCAGTCGACGCATCCTCGAAGAGCAGCTTGATATCGCGCGCACGGACCTCACCGCCATTGACCCGGTAGGCTGATCCTGCATCGCGCTCGATGCGACGCGTGACTTCCAGCACGTCGGCGTCGTTGAGCTCAGCCGGCGCTGTGCGGGCGGCATTGTCGATCGAGATCGTGACCTCGGCCATGTTGCGGGCCGGCCGGGCGTTTGTCCCGGAGAAGATCACGTCCTCCATGGTCGAGGCGCGCATGGACTTGTAGGACGTCTCGCCCATGACCCAGCGCAGCGCTTCGAGCAGGTTCGACTTGCCGCAGCCGTTGGGCCCGACAACGCCGGTCAATCCCTTCTCGATGACAAGCTCGGTCGGCTCAACGAACGATTTGAAGCCGAGCAGCCTCAGTCGCGTGATCTGCACGTCAGCACCCGCCTTCATAGCGGTGGTCTAGTACTTCTCCGAACGCTCTATACGAAAAGGCGCTCAACGCGGCACGGATGCCGGTGTCGCGGCTACCGCGGGTCCGGCGATCAGGGGATCGATGATCTCGCGCAGCTCGGCGAGATCGAGTGCCTTTTTGACCAGCTTGCCGTTGATGAAGTAGTTCGGCGTCCCGATCACCCCAAGTTCCCGACCGCGGTCCTTGATCTGATTCAGCGCGCTGATCATGCCTTGATTCTGGCGGCAGCTGTCAAACTGTGCGGCTGTCAAGCCAACACCTTGCGCGACCTTGAGGATAGGCTCGATGCGGACCTCCTGGGAGACCCACTGCGCCTGCGTGGAGAGATAGCGGCCATACAGCTCCAGGTAGCGGTCCATGGGCACGCAGCGGAGCGCGATGGTCGCCATCCCACTGGTCTTGCCGATGGGGAATTCGCGGATGATGAAGCGCATCTTGCCGCGATCGATGTAGTCGCGCTTCAGAACCGGGAAGACCTCCGCCTGAAAAGCCCGGCAGTAGGGACAGGTTAGGGAGGCATATTTGACGATCGTGACGGGGGCGTCGGCGCGCCCGATCGAGAATTCCGGCAGCGATCCGGGCTGCATGACCTGGGCGAGCGTCGGTTCCTCGATGACCTGACGCATGGGCACGGCTGTGGACGGGCTGTCGGAGAAGGGATCGAAAGCCGGCGGCTTAGGCTGTGCGGCCACTCCGACGGCGGCCGTCTCAAGGGTCAGGGCCGCCGGGCGCGTGGGATCCAGCGCATTCATGGCATCGCCCGAGCAGCCGGCAAGCACCAGCACCAGGGCGAGCAGGACAAATGGAGGGACGTACGGCGCCCGCTCGCGCCTGGACCTGCCGGTTCCCGAGCGGACGCGCACGGCGTATCAGCCGCCTAGGAAGGGCGCGAGCGCCTGGTCGAAGGACTCGATCGAATCGCTCCGGCCGCGCAGACGCTTTCCGTTGATGAAGAACGTCGGCGTCGCGTTGACCCCGAACTCGTCACTCGCGCGCTGACGGGCGGAGATCATGTGATCGAGCGTCGTGTTGTCCTTCAGGCAGGTATCGAAGCGCTCCTGCGTGAACCCGGCCTGCTGCGCGATCTTGAACAGCTCCGGCACCGGATTGCCTCGCACGAAGGCCCACTTGTCCTGGGTCTTGAAGAGGGCGCTGATCATGGCCTGCGTTGCATCGCCGCCAGCGCAGCGGGCCAGCATCGAAGCGGCCGCGGCAAGATTGTCCAGCGGGAACTCGCGCATGATGAACCGCACCTTGCCCGTGTCGATGTATTTCTCTTTGAGCGCCGGGTAGACGGTGTTGTGGAAGGCGGCGCAGTGGCCGCACGTCATCGACGCATACTCGACGATCGTGACCGGCGCGTCGGCCTTGCCGACGACCAGCTCAGGCAGCGCACCCGGCTTCATCAGCGCGTCGACCGACACCTCGTCCGGCCCGCGGTCGCCGCGGCGCTGCGCGAATGCCGGGTTGAGCCCTGCGGCAGTCGAAAGTGCGGCAATGCTCGCCGCTCCGATCAGGAAGGCGCGGCGGTGAAGGCTGCGCGCAAGGAAAGAATAGGGGGTCGCCGTCACGTCGATCTCCTTCACGGCATCTTACGGGCTCCGGCACTCATCCTGACAGCAGGAGAGACCCGTCTGGCGTCATTTGGCCGAAGCATTAAGGCATTTCGGCGCCGTATGCCAATTGAACTGGTCGTGAGCCATAACCAGAAAGCCGCAGGACGCGCCGCCTTGCGCACGCGCCTCGCGACACAAGAAAGTACGTTCGCTGAGCGACCGAACGGTCCAATTAAATGGCAACGCCGGGTCCAAAGGCCCCGGCTTCGCCGATGCGCTGCTGAGCCGCGATGGCTCGGAGGCTAAATTAGATGCTGGCGCTGATGCCGGCGCCAACCCCATTCGTGGCGGGCTTCTGGACCGCATAGGCCGGTTCCTCGAAGCCCCGGAAGTTGCGATCGAACTCGAAGTAATTGCAGATGAGCTCCTCGCCCGGATGGATATCGGCGATGGCATAGCCGATGTCTGGCCGCGTGAAGTCCGTGTTCGGCTTCAGGCTGTGGTTCATGAACCGGCCGTTGTCGAGCTCCAGCACGACGAAGCCGTCCCGCTCCATGTGCGGGTAGCCGTACCGGTCGAAGTACTCCTGGACGTTCTTCGGGAAGGTCGCGACCTCCTCCTCGGTGAAGACCTTGTCGAAGCGCTCGTCGAGCGCCCAGATCGGCGTCCCCGCGGGAATGAAGTCCACCGCAAATACGCCAACGCCTTCGATCGCGCTGGCACGCACGGACGTAGCGACGAGCATCATGATACTTGTCTCCAGCTATTCAGCATTCTCGAGAGAAAGAGGATGATCGAGGGCAAGGTCCACTTGGCCCCGCAGTGCAAGCATTCTGTCCTGGCGGACATGCGTGGGTCGTCTCCAGTCACCACCCCGCGCATTCCCGCGGATCATGATGATCGTGCAGCGTTGGAGGGATCGCCCGGAGAGGCCGGAGCGCGTCCGCATCAGAGCGGAGAGACGTCCATTCCCCCGAACCCGGCACCAGAACTTGGTTCCGATGCGCGGAGCATGTAGAGCTGTTTGAGCCTATGTCAAATGCCATTTTGTACGCTCTGTGAAACTGTCACCAACTTGCTACAAGCAGGCTTGGTCAAATTGGTTCCGCCGACCGGAACGCCAAGGGACTCGAGAACGCGGGCCGGTGACGATGCGCGAGCCAACGTGGTGGTACGAGACGTCGCCCGGCACCGCGTCCCGGTTGCTCGGACCTGCGGCGGCTCTCTGGGGCGCGCTCACCCGGCGCCGATTCGCACGCACCGCGCCGTACCGCGCGCCATTCCCCGTCATCTGCATCGGGAACTTCACGGCGGGCGGCGCCGGCAAGACGCCGCTCGCGCTTGCCGTTGCTGAGCTTGTCGACGGCTTGGGCCCCGCCAGCGCCTTCCTTTCGCGCGGCTATGGCGGCCGCATCACCGGGCCGCACTGGGTCGATCCTGACCGCGACCGGGCCGAGGACGTAGGCGATGAGCCGCTGCTCCTCGCCGCCTCACGACCGACGCTCATCTGCCGCGACCGCGCTGCAGGCGCACGCGCGATTGCCGCAGGCGCCGGCACTGGTTCGCGTCCCGCCCCTACCGCTGTCGACGTCATCATCATGGACGACGGCCTGCAGAACCCCGGCCTCGCCAAGGACCTGACCTTCGCGATCGTCGATGGCGCGCGTGGCGTCGGCAACGGCCGCGTCATTCCGGCCGGCCCGCTCCGGGCACCGCTCGACTTCCAGCTCGACCTCGTCGATGCGGTGGTGATCAACCGCGGCTCAGCGCCGGATGCAGCCGCAGGCCAGAGCGATTTTGCTGCGCGGCTGCGCCACGACTTCGAGGGTCCGGTGCTCGAAGCGCGCATTGTCCCCGGCGTCGGCCCCAATGCCGTCCATGAGTGGCTCGCCGCGGCACCGGTCGTCGCCTTCGCCGGCATCGGCGTGCCGGATCGCTTTTTCGCGACGCTCGGCACGCTTGGTGCCGATCCGGTCGCGAGGGTCGCCTTCCCGGACCACCACGTCTTCACCCAAGCGGACGCGCGCCGGCTCCTTGAACTCGCCCGCGCTCACGGCGCCACGCTCGTCACCACGGAGAAGGACCGCGCGCGCCTCGCGGGCGCCGCCGGCGCACTCGCTGAGCTTCATGCGCAGGCGAAGGCGCTGCCGATCCGCCTTGCGTTCGAGGCGCGCGACGAAGGGCGCCTGATCGCGCTAATCGAGGGCGCAGTCGGCCGGCGAGGTCAGAAGGCGCGGTAACTTTCCTGTCCCTCTCCCCGCACGCGGGCGAGGGGAAAGAGCTGGCTCAGCTCGTCCGCTCGTAGCCCGGCCGCGGCACCTGCCCCATGAGGATGGTGTTGGCGCCGCCGTCGACGAGCACCTCCGTGCCGTTCACGTAACCGGCCCTGTCCGAAGCGAGGTACGTGATGACCTCTGCAAGGTCGTCGGGCGTCGCGACCCTGCCCAAGGGCACGAGCTTCGAGCGCGCCTCGAGCACACCCGGTACCTGGTAGTAGGCCTCGCTCAGCGCGGTGCGTACGAGCCCGGGGCTCACGACATTCGAGCGCACACCATCGGGCCCCCACTCGTAGGCGAGCTGCCGCGAAAGCATGTGGACGCCGGCCTTGGCCGTGCTGTAGGCACCGGAGAACGGCTGTGGCTCGGTGGCCGCGATCGAGGCGATGTGCACCATCGCGCCGCGCTTGCGCTGGCGCATGCCTTCGCCGAAAGCCTGCGCGGCGAGCAGGTAGCCCGTCAGGTTCACAGCCAGGATCGTGTTCCAGTCGGCGAGTGAGAGCTTGTCGAGACCGCCCGGCCGCAGAATGCCTGCGTTGTTGACGAGGATGTCGGCGCCACCGAGGGCTGCCTCGACCTCCTTGCGCGCTGTGGCGATGCTCGCCTCACTGGTCGTATCGCACGCGACGGCGATCGCCCGGCCGCCTGTCTCCGCGATGGCCTGCGCTGCGGCCTTGGCGCCTTCGATGTTGATGTCGAGAAGAGCGACTGCGGCGCCGACGCCCGAGAGGCTGTTCGCCGTCGCCCGCCCGATTCCGCTCGCCCCGCCCGTCACTACGGCAATGCGGCCACCGAGGCCCAGCCAGTCACCACCTGTCGTGCTCATCGTCGTGTTCCTCCCGATTTGCATGTTGTTTGCGCCAGACTATCCCGCGCTGGCGTGATGATCGAGAAGTTCGCCATCACCCGCCGCGAAGAACCGAGCGAACTTCTCGATCTGAATCACGCCAGCAGGATCCAAACCCTAGTGTCCCCGATGCTTCCCGGGCGCGCTCGCGAGGACGCCGCCAGGGATGGCGCGCCCGGGAAGTGGGACACTAGGCAGGCCTGACCAGCGCCGCTAAGCTCGCACGCAGAGGCGAACATCCACGACAATGAGGTCAAAATGGCCGGCCCGCTTCCCCTCGACGGCTTGCGCGTTCTCGACGTCAGCTCGTTCATCGCTGCACCGGCGGCAGCCGTCGTGCTCGGGGACTACGGTGCCGACGTCATCAAGGTCGAGCCACCCGGCGAGGGTGATCCCCACCGCGGCAACATCAACCTCACGAGCTTCCCGAAGGCCGAAGTGAACTATCCCTGGCATCTCGACGCCCGCAACAAGCGCTCGATCGCGCTCGACCTGAAGCATCCGGACGGCCGCGCCGTCCTCGATCGGCTGATCGACACCTCGGACGTTCTCATCACCAACTACCCTTTCCCCGTACGTGCGCGCCTGCGCCTCGGCTATGAGGAGGTCTCAGCGCGCAATCCGCGGCTCATCTACGCGTCCTTCTCGGGATACGGGGAGGAAGGCCCGGACAAGGATCAGCCCGGCTACGACAGCAATGCCTACTTCGCCCGCTCGGGACTCCTCGATGCGATCCATCACGAGGGCCAGCCACCGGGGTTCGCGCTTCCCGCCCAGGGCGACCGTCCCTCGGCGATGGCATTGCTATCCGCCATCCTGCTCGCACTCATCGATCGAGGGCGGACCGGCAAGGGGACATGGGTCGCGAGCAACCTGCTCGCCAATGGCCTGTGGTCGAACGGCGTCTATGCCCAGGCGGCGCTGGTCGGGTCATATCTGCCGAACCGCCCGCCGCGCGATCGCCCCCGCTCGGCCCTCGCCAATATCTACCTGACGTCCGACGACCGCTGGCTCCAGATCAACGTCACGAACGAAACGCGCGATTGGCCGGCTGTCCTGGAGATGATCGAGCGGCCCGATCTGGCCGCCGACCCGCGCTTCGCCGAGAGGAAAGCGCGCCACGCTCATGCCTCGGCATTGTGCGAGATACTGGAGGGCGCCATCCGCAGGCGGCCCTTCGCTCATTGGAACCGGCTGCTGAAAGCACGCGGCGTTCCCCATGCGCGCATCAACCGGCTCGATGATGTTCCCGAGGACGGGCAGGCGGTCGCCGCACGCGCGGTCGTCGAGACCGACATGCCAGGAATGCCGCGGACACTAGCCGCGCCCTTCCAGATCGGTCATGCTGCTCCTCGCCGGCCGGGCCCAGGCCCAGCGCTCGGCCAACACACAGATGTGATTCTGCGGGAGGCAGGCCTCGGGGAAAATGAGATCGCGGCGCTGAAGGCGAGTGGGGCGGCCGCCTAGTGTGATGCCCTAACAGACCCGGAGGTCGTACATGCGCGTGAGGATATTGCTCCAAGCTGCCAACTCGATCCTCCTTCCGGCAGCGCTGCTGATCCTCGCCGCATCTCAGATCCAGGCACAGACGCCCAGTCCAAACAAACTGGCCCCCGATCTCTGCCTCGCGCTCGCTGAAGCGCCGACACGTCGTGGACCCGGCGGCATCACGATCCCCTCGCTGGTCCAGCGCGCGCAGCTCAAGCTCGGTGAGACTCGGATCAACTACGTCGGCCACTCGACGTTCCTGCTCGAAACCCAGCGCGGCATCCGCATTGCCACCGACTACAACGACTATGTGCGCCCGGCCGTGGTGCCCGAAATCGCGACCATGAACCGGGCCCACACGACCCACTACTCCATGAACCCCGATCCCTCGATCGTTCACGTTCTACGCGGCTGGAATCCGGACGGCGGGCACGCCCACCACGACATCACCATGGAGGACGTGCGCGTCCGCAATGTCCCGACCAACATCCGCAGCTATGGCGGCGGGACCGATACGTGGGGTAACTCGATCTTCGTGTTCGAAACGGGCAACCTCTGCATTGGCCACCTTGGCCATCTCCACCACACGTTGACGACGCAGCAGCTCGCCCAGATCGGCCAGCTCGATGTGGTCCTGGTCCCGGTCGACGGCAGCTTCACCCTCGACGTGCAGGGCATGATGGAGGTCCTGAAGGCGCTCAGGGCGCCGCTCATGATCCCCATGCACTACTTCTCGTCCTATACGCTGGAGCGCTTCCTGCACGAGGCCCGCCCGCACTTCGAGGTCGAGATGAGCGAGGTGCCGACGACCGTCGTCTCGCGGGCAACGCTGCCGAAGACGCCCAAGATCCTGGTGCTCCCCGGGAACTAGCAGCCCTCAGGCAAGCAACAGCCGGCGGATCTCGGCGATGACATCCTCGCTCGGTGCGATGACGAGGCCGCCGGTATTGTCGCCCGGTCGATAGGCGCTGCCGTCGTGCTTCGCGTAGACGAAGCCGAGCTCGCTCGCGAGCGCCAGGCCCGGCAGGTGGTCCCAGGGCTCGGACTTGTTGTAGATCGCGAAATGCGCACCGCCGGACAGCAGCCTCGGATAGTCCATGCCCGCGCACGAGACGTTCTGCAGGGCGCCGAAGGCTTCGGCTTGCGACTTTATCTCAGCGCGGCGTGCGTCGCTCATGTTCCGGCGACCGAGCAGGCCGATCAGCGCCTTCTGCACGATGGGAATGGAAGGGCGCGGCAGCCGCTCCGTCTCGTCATGGTGGACGCGCCAGACACCACTTCCGCGCTCACCCATATGCAGCTCGCCACTTGAGGGCGCAAGGATCCATCCAGCGATGAGCTCCTCGCCGCGTACGAGCGCGACCATCACCGCGAACCCCGACTCGCCCTTCGCGAAGGCGCTCGTGCCGTCGATCGGATCGATGACCCACACCGGATCGCCGCTCGTGAAGTGCTGCATGACCGACGCATCGGCGTGCACGCCTTCCTCGCCGATGACGCGAGAGCCGACGATGAGTTCCGCTAGGCGACGCGAGAGGTGCTCCTCCGCAGCACGATCCGCGACCGTGACGATGTCGTTCGGACCGTTCTTCTCGACGACATCTGTGCCCGCAAGATTGCGCCACCGCGGCATGATTTCTTCCGCCGCAACTTCGCGCATGATTCGCGCGACTCGCTCGATTTCGATCACTTCTCTGCCCTCGACACGGCAATTTGCGCATCACAACGCCCATGCTTGCGCGAAATTTTTGTGGCCGTCCAGATGCATCCGCGATTTTGCGAATGCGGAGAGAATATGACCGGTTTTATTGTGTTACTTGAATTTTTGCAGCGCAGAAAGCAGATCGAATATTATATCCGGATTATCTCCGCGTAGTATCGACATTTAATTCTATTAACTTCCCATTAACTAGCAAATCACCACATTCACCCTTGCAAGTGGACACGATTCGTCTTGACAGGCGAGTGACTTGCTACCGGGAAGAGATAGGAGATATCAACATGGCTAAGGTTGCAAAGAAGACGAAGACGATGAAGAAGGCGCCCGCGAAGAAGGTCGCCAAGAAGACGATGAAGAAGAAGACCACCGCGAAGCGCGCGGTAAAGAAGACCGTCGCGAAGCGGGCCGGCCCCGCCCGCCGCAAGGCCACGAAGGCCCGCCGTCCGGCCGCCAAGAAGGCCGCTGCCCGCAAGCCGGCAGCCCGCAAGAGCGCCTAAGAGCGATTTCCCGTAGTCGCTCGCCGCGTTTCATATGTCCCCGTCGACCGGTGCCGTCTCGATCACGGCGCCGGTCGATGTCTTTTTGGGGACCGCGCGCGTCCCGTCCGAGGCCGCCGATACGCTGAAATAGCATGTATGTCCTCCCGTGAGCGCGGCGCCGAAAGCCGCTCGCGGGGTTTTCATGCTCCCCAAGCTCGGACAAACTGCCGAAAGCCCGGCATCCGGGGCCGATGACGCAGGATCAACCTGCGGACGTAGTGGCGGGGAGGTTCACCGATGAATTTCGGCATCTTCAATCTCATGGGCTATCGCACGCCCGGAACGGCGGCCGCCACGCTCTATGATGGTGCGATCGCGCAGGTGAAGGCGGCCGAAGCGGCCGGTTTCGAGATCGCCTGGTTCGCCGAACATCATTTCTCGAATTATTGCACTTGCCCCTCGCCGCTCATGATGGTCGCGCGACTCGCCGGCGAAACCTCGCGCATCAAGCTCGCGACGGGGGTCGTCGTCGTCCCGCTCTACAATCCCGTGCGGCTGGTTTCTGAAATTGGAATGGTCGATTCGCTCACGCACGGGCGCCTGATTCTCGGCATCGGCAGCGGCTACCAGCCCTATGAGTTCGAGCGTTTCGGCGAGGACCTCGCCGATTCGGCCCCGAAACTCGTCGAGTTCGTCGACATCCTGGAAAAGGCATTCGCAGGCGAAACATTCACGCACGAAGGCCGCTACTGGCAGCTCCCCGAGACCCACATCGCGCCCCGCCCGGTCGGCAAGCTCCCGGATATCTGGATTGCCGGCGATAACCGCACGCTTCAAGGCCTCGCCGCCCGGCGCGGATGGCCGATCATGCTGACACCGCGCCACGCGACGGTAGCCCAGGTTACGGAGGCAAAGGCGAAGATCGCCACCATCTACACCGAGCAGGGACTCGAAGCGCAGAAGGCGGCCATCGCCCCCCTTCGCCATGTCTGCATCACGGACAGCAAGGCGGAAGCGGCGTATTTCGTCGACAACATTCGCCATCAGGTCCGCCTCTCGCAGAGCCTGCGTCGCCGCGAGGAGCTGATCGACGGCGCGATGCTCATCGAGAAGCCTTACGCTGGGGAACCGCCGATCGACACACTCGCCGCGGCAATGCTGGTTGGAGATCCGACGACAGTCGCTGAGCGCATTGCCGGCATCATCCGCGCCGCGGAGCCCGTGCACATGCTGATGCAGTTCCAGGCCGGTGCCTCGCCGCTCGCGCTCGCGCTGAAGTCGATCGAGCGCTTTGCCGGCGAAGTCGTCCCCCTGCTGGAGCGCGAGTTCGGACCGCTGATTAAGATCGGCGCCGCGCGCCGCCACTGAGTTTCAGGAGACCTGCGCCCCATGACCGACGAGCTCATCCGCATGACCGCACGCGAGGCCGTCCGCCGCCTGCGCGCAAAAGAAATCACGCCGCTCGATCTCATCGATGCCGCTGAGAAGCGCATCGCCGCCTGCGAAGTCGCCCTCAATGCCCTGCCGACGCTGTGCCTCGATCGCGCGCGCGACCACGCCCGTGCCCTCATGCGTGGCGAGAGACGTGACGCTGAAAACGAAGCTGGATGGCTTGCCGGCCTGCCCGTCACCATCAAGGATCTGACGGACGTCGCGGGCGTACGCACCACCTACGGCTCGCCGATCTTCAAGGACCATGTGCCGACGGCTTCGCACCCGCTGGTCGAGCGCATCGAGCGCAAGGGCGGCATCGTGATCGCCAAGTCCAACACGCCGGAGTTCGGCTCCGGCGGGTCGACCTTCAACGAGGTCTTCGGGCGCACGACCAATCCGTGGAATACTTCGCTCACCTGCGGCGGCTCGACGGGCGGCGGCGCGGCGTCGCTTGCGGCGGGTGAGGCCTGGCTCGCACACGGCAGCGACCATGCCGGTAGCCTCAGGCGCCCTGCCACCTACTGCAGCGTCGTTGGCCTGAGGCCCTCACCCGGCCGCGTGACACGCGGCACGTCCAACAACCTCTACGCACCGCTCTCCGTGCAGGGCCCCATGGCGCGCAACGTGCCCGATGTGGCGCTCTTCCTCGACAGCATGGCCGGCTTCTGCCCACGCGATCCCCAGACCTTCGATGCGCCCGCGCAGTCCTTCAGTGATGCCGTGGCAGCCCGAAAGCTGCCCCGCCGCGTGGCATGGTCGGCAAACTTCGGCGGCGCAGCCCCCATGGACAGCGAGACGCGCGAGATTTGTGCCAAGGCTGCCCTGCACTTCAAGGAGCTCGGCGCGACAGTCGAGGAAGCGACGCCAGATGTTGGCCAGATCGCCGATGCCTTCATGGTTCTTCGCGCGCAATCGTACGTGGTGGACCGCGAGCTGCAGATCGCCCAATACCCGGACAAGTTCAAACAGGACATCATCTGGAATACGAAGCTCGGCCT
>LNFM01000567.1_pt1 | contig 142438 bp, 127 predicted proteins | sample 596031 | NCBI WGS metagenome assembly LNFM01 (sample SAMN04254537, study PRJNA301005) | activated carbon metagenome | isolation source: dual media filters at the Ann Arbor, Michigan drinking water treatment plant | place: USA: Ann Arbor
GCTTTCAATAACAAGATGAAGCTCCATTCCTTTTCGCGGATGAGGAACGGCCACGACCCACGTGGCTTGACGGAAGGGATGAAATTTCCCGATGCGGTCGGCGGTCGCTTCAATCACGCTTCGAACGCGCGAAAGATCGATAAGCTCGCCCAACACTTTCACAGTGTCGGAATCTCGTCCGAGAATTTTTAAGTACTTTTTGCCTTGAGGAGCAACACTTGAGCCCGCGCTCGAACCTTCTTTAACTTTAGTAGAATCAAACTCAGCGCGGTCCGAGGATTCAAACCATCCATCGGCCTGAACCGGCCGAAGAAACGATGCCGATCCGTCGCGCGCGAATTGAATCTTCGCTTTCAAAAGCGCTTTCGAGCGAAGCCAAAGTTTCTGCTGCTCATCGATTCGAACTTCAACGTGAGATAAGACCTGAAGCTTTCGACCATCGCTTCCGAGGTCTGCTGTCGCGACTTGCGACGACGCTTCCGTCATCCCGTAGCTCTGAAGGCACGGCCAGCCAAGAGCCAACGCACGCGCGTGAAGTGATTCTTCCAAACGACCTCCGCCGATCACAACGGCGCGAAGTTTTGGCGGCGCTTTGAATTGACCGGCAACCAAATCGAACACTTGTGTCGGAACTAAAGACAGCAGCGTCACGCCTTCGGCCGACAACCACGCGTGAAATTCTGCAGGGTCCCAGTTTTTTGAAAAATCCGCGACGCGCGAACCGCTGAGATCCGCACGTATCGGAATCGAATACCCTCCGATATGAAACGTCGGAAGCGAAAGACCCCACGTATCGCTGGCAGAAGCCGACAAGTGTGTGTTCACGGCCGAAGCAGAAGTTTCAAGCGCTGCCTGCGACAGCACGACCACCGAGGGCATCGATGAAGCGGCACCTTGCGCTGAAGAGACCGACTGCGACCCACTTGTCGCAAGCCCAACGTCATCAATCGCAATTTCTCCCGATGCACGAAACTTTTCCCACGCCGCCGACAAGGCCTCGCGCTGACTCGACGGAAGTTTCGGATTAAGAAATAGCCCCGAAGTTTTCGGTCTCACGCCAGCGTTTCCCACTTTAGCCGATTCCACCACTTCGATTGAAGACCAAGTCCGACGCCAAGCCCGACAACACGTGATCCCTTCACTTGTTTTGATTTCACCAAGGTCAAAGACGCTTCGTCGTCACGATACGCCACATGAGAGCGACAACCATGCACACCCTCCGGCGCAAGCTCTAAGGCTTTTGATGCCGCCCAAAGATTTCCGACCGGATGGCCCAAGATCGATGTCACGACCACCGGGATTTGAAGTGACTTCGCGAGGTGCACGCGGTCGTCGTCTTGCCACGCCGGTTTATGAATCAGCACTTGCGCCGCGTCCGCAGAAAAAACCTCAGCCAGAGAACTCTGCGCCGTGCCGCGGTCGTAGGCCACAGCAATTCCCGTTTCGCGGTAAAATTCTCTCCACGATTTCACATCAAACGGAAATGGATCTTCGATAAATTCAATCGACTGACGAATTCGAATCGGAAGACCGTCCAGAAATGTCATAAGACTTTCTCGAGTCATTCGTTCGTTGGCATCAAGCCGAAGCTTTAAACCCCAATGCGAATTAAGTCTTGAAAGCGCCGCCGCCTCGTTTTCGGGCGAGCGATGTCCGATTTTTACTTTGATCGCGGGCGACGACGACCGCCTCGCTTCAAGAATGTCGTGCACGGCGAGATCCATGGGATCGGTCGCAAGCCAATGGTTGACGATGGAACCTGGAACAAGGGACCGCCCCGCAGAAACAGCCTCCGCCTCGTCGCGCGCCGCGAGTAGGGACTTCGCCACTGTCGGCGAGACCTTCGCGAGCTGAGGCGCAGACTCATTTGGTGACATCAAAACTTCTACTGAGTTTTTAGAAAACGAAGTCTTCAACTGCTCTAGCCACGAATCCAAACTTGGATCGCCAAAAGTTTCCCACGGAAAAAGATCAGAGACCCCTGGCGCGGCGAGATCTGAAAAACCAACGCGAAGAAGTGCGCCCGACCGCGATTTCAAACCGGCTGCGCGAGGTTTTAAAGTGTACCGGCAGAATTCGATTTTCCGAACCGATCGTAAGCGGTTCGCGGCGACGTCGGCATAACCCGCGCCCGACGTCATGAACGACCCATCCAAAGCCCAACAGACAGCGCAAGGCCAAAAGCCAACTGAAGAGCTGCGGCCAAACCCAAATAACGATTCATCATTGGCCCGGGCTCGGTTTTCCAAAGCCCACGCACGATATGACCAGCCAGAGGAACAAGAATCAGCGGCGCATAGCCCGCCCACTGCCAACCGAGGTTTCCGTAATACACTCCAAGCAGAAACGGCGAATAGGCAAGAAACGCAATTTCCACGCGAGAGAACAAAGGCCCAAATCTAACGGCCAAAGTTTTTTTCCCGACCAACTTATCCTGCGGAGAATCTCGCAGATTATTTATCGCAATTAAAACTGTCGCTAGGAATCCAACCTGAAGTCCCGCAACAATCACGGGCCCATTGATCGTGTGCGTATGAAGAAAATAAGTTCCGCCCACTGCAATCAGCCCAAAAAACAAAATGACGAAGAGGTCCCCGAGGCCAAGATACGCCAAAGGGAATGGCCCCCCAGTATACCCATACGCCAAAAACATCGAGACCAAACCGATCACGACAATCGGCCACCCGCCTTCGATGACAAGCGGAATACCCAATGCGAGAGCGACACCGAGACTTAAAAAACCACCGATCATCACCTGTCGTTTTGAAACAAGACCCGATTGCGTCAATCGGCGAGGCCCCGTTCGCGTGTCGGTGTCGGCTCCTTTTTCAAAATCGATGGCGTCATTGAGAAGGTTCGTCGCGATCTGAATAAAGACGGATGAAAGAAGCGCCGCCACCGAAATCCACCACTGAATCTCTCGACCCTCGGCCTTCACTAACGCCGTCGCCACCGCGATCGGAACAATCGCGGCCGTCAGCGTTTTCGGTCGAAGGGCCAAGAGCCAGCTTTTCAGGTGAGGAGTCATCATGGAAGACGCGGGAACTTTGTGAAATCAGGTTTTCGTTTTTCCAAGTAAGCGTTCTTACCTTCGGACCCTTCTTCGCTCATGTAATAAAGCAAAGTGGCATTACCTGCAAAATCCAAAAGACCGATTTGCCCATCGCAATCCGCATTGTGAGCGGCTTTCAAAAACCGAAGAGCCATCGGCGATAGCGCCAACATCTCTCGGCACCACTGAACGGTTTCTTTCTCCAGATTTTTCAGAGGGACAACGGTATTTACCAGACCCATATCGAGCGCTTGTTTGGCATCGTACTGGCGGCACAAAAACCAGATCTCACGCGCTTTCTTTTGACCCACAATGCGGGACAAGTACGACGAACCAAGACCACCATCAAAAGATCCAACTTTGGGACCCGTTTGACCAAACCGCGCATTGTCGGCCGCGATTGAAAGATCACACACGACGTGCAGAACGTGTCCGCCGCCAATCGCGTAGCCTGCGATCATCGCCACCACAGGTTTCGGGCATGACCGAATGGCTTTTTGCATATCGAGAATATTGAGTCTTGGTACTCCGTCGCCACCGACGTAACCACCTTCACCGCGCACGCGCTGATCTCCGCCGGAACAAAACGCCATGTCGCCTTGACCCGTCAAAATGATAACGCCGATCGCTGAATCATCGCGAACGACATCCATCGCATCGAGCATCTCTTTAACGGTCTGCGGACGAAACGCATTTCGAACTTCGGGACGATCGATCGTAATTTTCGCGATACCCGCGCCATCGGTCTCAAGCCGAATGTCGGTGTACTTTTTGAATCGCGACGGCTTCATCGCTTTCCATTTTGCGCCAGAAACAATTGTCGATCGACGACTGTCAGCTTTAACACCGGTTTTCGTGGAGGTTTTTGTTTCTGCGTTTGCCGATGATTTGGTTTTTGCCGCAGACTTGACGGGCGGCGCGGCCTTCGTGCGAGGGGTCTTTTTCGTCATTGATAGCTCCTAGGCTATCACCGATATCAGGTTTGCGGCCCGGAGAGAAGCGACGAGAGCTCAGAAACGACGTCCTCCGGCGTTTCGTTTAAAATACGATGACCCGCTCCTAAGACAAGTCGGTGTCGGACCACTTCTGTCTCGGCACCACTTTGATTTTTAACAGCGCCAAAGAGCCATGGGGCGAGCCACTGGCTGGTGAGCTCAGAGAATTTAACATCGTCCGTCCCCGTCATCACGGTAAGGCGGTGATCACTTTGAAAAGCCCAATCGAGTAGGTCCTTCCGTAAATCACGTTGATGTGCGAGCGACCAAATTTCAAGTCCGCGGGCCCAGGCTTCGCGTCGCCCTTCCTGAAGACGAATATTCTCATTCATCTCTTTAAGACGAGTCTCTGCTTTCTTCCCTGTCGTCGCCATAAACCGAGATCCGGGCTTCAGAACCGATTGGTCGTTCCATGCTTCACAAACAGAGCTCCATGCATCGCTTCGAAGCCGACCGCTCCAGACAAGGTCATTCGCTAACCGTTCGCGCCGAAGATCCATATCTGCCGCCGGGAGGCCCGGATTTATTGAAAGTAAAAGCGCCCACGAATAGAGATCCGGGTCATCCAGAACGCAGTGGGCCGCAAGCCTCGCCCCTAAAGAATATCCGACGATGGCCACGGGGACGCCACGCGTGGTCGAGAGTTTTCGCACTTTCGCATTCAAAGCTTCCGCGAAACTTTCTAGATCAGTGACTTCCGAACGAGTCGCCCACACAGAAAGATCGGGCGCGACAACTTCGAGGGACTTCATTGAGCTCTTGGCCTTCGATTCGACAATCGACCAATCGTGAGGTGAGCCGAGAAATCCGTGCAGTGCGACCAGTATCAAGAAAACTCCGTCCAGAAGCGCTCGGTGCTGTCCGCCTCTGGAATCAATTCGATCACACAATGATCGCCGTAAACAAGGCCCTGAAGCTCACTACTGTTACAAACCCGGTAATAATCCAACTTCCACATTTTCGCCCAATTCTCGAAGCCGATATCGTGAGCGTTCTCGAAAGGAGCAGCTCCACCGGGGGCCTTTGAAAGCACGCGAGAAAAAATTCGGCCGCCCGAATTGTTCATCACCACGATCCGCGTTTTCACATAAGGCCGAAGCGATTTGAGCAGAGCCCACGGAGCCGTAAGGTCATAGAGCGCCGTTAGATCGCCCACAAGAATCCAGGCTGTTGTAACCGAGGCGCGGGCTTGAGCTATCCCCAAGGCCGTTGAAATTTGCCCATCGATTCCGTTCACCCCGCGGTTGGCTTCGACGGGGTGACAAGCCTCGCGTGTCGCCGCAAGATCCCACCACCGAATCGGCAAACTGTTGCCAACATAGACAAGATCATCTTTTGCGACCACTTCCGAAAGTTTTCGAACAAACATCGGCTCAGAATTCGGAGTAAGGCCAAGAGCCTTTTCCAACTTTACGGCCGACTCGCGATCTTTCTTCATCCAAGCGCTCGCACCTTCGCCCATTGCCGAAGCGTCTAGCGCTTCGCTTGTTGGCGTCGGAATTATTGGCGTGGAACGTTGAAAAAATTCGAGCCAATCGTCGGTCCGTGAAAGTTCGATCGTTCGTCCGCGGCCCATACCAGAAAATCGCAAACGCGAGATCGACAAAGTATCGACAATGACATCTGGTTCATCAAGATCGCGCCAAAGCCGTGTCGTGGGAACGCCGCCAATGCGGAGGACACTTTTAATTTCGCCCGAAGCACACCACCGACTCAAATCGCGCTCGCCACCGATCAACTCAAGGTTTTTCAAACGCGGATCACCACGAAGGCCCGAGGTTCCTTCGAGCACTGAGGGGATTCTGTGCGCCATTAAAAACTTCGCAACGACATCGCGCTCGGAAACATGAAGGCCTGCAACCAAAGCGACTCGGCCCGACGCTTTTGAATCCGGATTCGATAGCCAGTCACTCATGGCCGTGAACGCCAAACTGAGATCTGCCTTTGGCCCACCGTCGCTCGCTGGATCCGACGACCGACGACCACCGACGGAATTTCCGTGTTTCAAAATGATTTCGTCCACGCGGCGGTCGACAAGATTCGGTTCAGTTTCCGTATCTCTCAGCAGTGGCTCCTCAAAAGCCATATTAATGTGAAGAGGTCGCTTGAATGAAACAAGCTCGAGGTCATGAAGTCCGTCGCCAGTTTCAATGTCCCACGCACTTTCAACGAAATCTGAAAACAATCCCTGCTGCGGGATCGATTGGGGCGCACCGCTTCCGCGAAGCCTATGTGGGCGATCCGCTGTCACAGCGATCAGAGGCACGCCCGACGAGTCTGCCTCAGCGATGGCTGGCAAAAGTTCAGCGGCCGCTGTTCCCGACGTGGTAATGATCGCGACTGGCGCCCCAGAACCCCGCGAAAGCCCCAGCGCATAAAAAGCTGCGGCTCGCTCTTCGAAAAACGATTCCATTTTTAAAATTGGCGCTGCCTGTTTTTTCTCGATTGCAGAAAGCGCTACGACAAGCGGCGCATTTCTAGCACCCGCACAAACAACAAACGTGCGAACTCCCAGCGCCAAAAGACGGTCGATCGCTGCCAGCGACCAAGTTACTGGACGGGACACTTCCGGCGTCAGTCGAAAAAGATTCGCCACAGCCGTGCGTTTTGATTCAAGCTCTTGCCACTCTTTTGAAAGTTCGCTCTCTGGGACAACGCCGCAGCCTGAGCCAACGACAAGTTCAATTTGGTCGCGGCCACGATGCTTCCAACGAATCTGACGAATCGAAACAAGGGCGTGAACCGTGTTTTCAAAAGCGACTACAAATGGTGCACCGAAATTTTTTCGAGCCACCGATGATTCTGAAAGCCTATCGAGTTCTCGCAAAAGCTTCAGCGAAGGATCGCGAGGTGAAACACCAAGGGCTGGCGTCGGATGAAGGCCTGCTACCAGATTTTCTATCAGCCGTTCCGACTCCGCGCCCGAGACATCGGTAAGTTGCGCTTTGATGTCGGTCACTAAATGTAAAAGCCCGCCAAACCGCTCGGCTCGAGTGTGAGACTTTACAATCGACGGCGACCAACGACTTAAAACACTTTCTATATCGGCGACCACAATCTCGTGCTCGCGACGTTCTTTCGTATCGGATTCAAGCTCAGCCTTTAACCGTAAGACGCGTTCATTCACCGCCGCGGTCTCGCCCGAAAGCGCCTCTAAGCCCAAAGCTTTTGTGCCGGCAACGGCCATCGAAATTAAAACGCCGTCGCGAAGACTAAACAGAATCTCCGGCGTTGCTCCTAAAAAACCCTCGTCTTCCGACCACGATCCGTAGACTCGTAAAGCTGAACTTTCTGTGCTTTGAAGTCCCGAGAGCAGGCGGTCGATTCGCCAGATTTCTGGCTGCGACGTCGCCGTAATACCTTTCGAAAAAACGACAGGCACGGCCTTCTTCACGCCGTCTTCATGAAAGGCTTTTTGCAGACGCTGAAAAGTCTCTTCAAATTTGGGTCGCGCCGGAGGCGTCCATACGACTTTGCAGGTAGGCCGATACTTAGGTCGGGAGATATTTTCAATTTTTCCGGAACCGATGGCGGAGGCTTCATAGGTCAGAATTTTTTCAATGAGTGCGCTTCGTTCGATTTTGAGAACCCACGAAGCCAGTCTTGGCTCTGGTGTACTCTCTGGAAGGTCCGGTGGCCCAAAGAAGCCTGGGGTCCAGATAGCGCCGTCGGCCCTAGCAAAGTCGAAGGGGCGTGCATTAGCTCTTGAGCCGCCGCCGATGAGTACTTTTGAGTCGCCCAGCTCGAGGATCCATCCGTTTTTGAGCCAATCTCCGACTGAGAAATCGTGTGGCAATCTCATCTCATGCCTTCTCGCGCCTTAGGTCCGTTCGAAATTCACTTAATTGTGAAGTTTCTCTCTTGTGACCACCCTGTGATCATGGGAATATCCCGATCACTCAGATAGTATGGTGGGTAGCACTGATATTTTCAAATTGCGAGATGTGAAGTGGTTTCGATGACACCGACTGGAAACAAAACTAAATCCGTAGCGATCTCGCCTGGCACGTCCATCGGCGGACGAGACATCATTATGATTGCTGGCCCCTGCTCGATCGAGAGCGAAGCTCATCTGCGTGAAACGGCGCTCGCCGTAGCCGCTCGCGGAGCCTCACTTTTACGCGGTGGCGTCTTCAAAATGAGAACTAATTCTGAAAGCTTTCAAGGTATCGGCACTCCAGCTTTCGAGTTCCTCGGACGCGTAAAAGCCGACTCGAAAATGCCACTTGTTTCTGAAATCACCGATCCGCGCCAGATTGAAATGATGATCGATACGGTTGATCTCTTTCAGGTCGGATCACGCAACATGTATAACTACGAACTTTTAAAAGAGCTTGGCCGCCTGAAAAAGCCTGTGATTTTAAAACGAGCGTTTGCAGCGACGATCGATGAATGGGTTCATGCCGCGGGTTACGTGACTCGCGGTGGAAACGACCAAGTTATTTTGTGCGAGCGCGGAATTCGAACTTTCGAAACGGCGACACGAAACACTTTGGATTTGAACGCTGTTGCGTGGATCAAAGCGCACACTGAATTTCCCGTGGTCGTTGATCCATCGCACGGAACTGGTCGACGCGAACTTGTCGCGACGATGGCTCTTGCCGGAATCGCGGCCGGCGCGGATGGAATTATTTGCGAAGTCCATCCAAGACCCGACGAAGCACTCTCTGATTCGTTCCAGGCCTTGGACTTCAATGCGTTCGAAGATCTCGTCAACCGCTGTGAAGCTGTCGCCCATGCTGTCGGTCGAACTTTGTATCGACCCAACTCCAAAATCGTTCACGCCAAGGCCGCAACTGTGGCGGTCGGATGAACCCGACAGCCGGTCGTCCCGAGGCAGAAAAAGTCCGAACGATGTTTTCTCAAATCGCAGGTCGCTACGATCTTGCGAACAATATTCTCTCAGGTGGTATCCATCATTTGTGGAGAACGAAAGTCGTCGATTGGTCAGGTGCAAAACCTGGCGATAAGATTCTCGATTGCGCGACTGGAACTGGCGATCTTGCAATTCAGTTCAAGTCGACTGTCGGTCCCACAGGCAACGTCATCGGCACAGATTTTTGTGCGGAGATGATGATTCCGGCACCAAACAAAGCCGAGCGGCGCGGTCTTGATATCAAGTTCGAACAGGCCGACGTGATGGCTCTTCCCTATGCGGACGCGTCGTTTGATATCTCAAGTATTTCGTTTGGAATTCGTAACGTCAGCGACGCACGAAAAGGCCTTTCGGAACTGGCTCGTGTCGTGAAACCCGGTGGCGCTGTGATGATTTTGGAATTCGGCCAACCCGAAGTCCCTGGCATCGCACAAGCCTACAAAGTCTACTCCGAAAAAGTTCTGCCAACACTTGGCGGATGGATCACGGGGCAACGATCAGCCTATCAGTATCTTCAAGACTCATCGTCGCAGTTTCCTTGCCGCGAAGATTTCGTCGCGATGATGCGGTCCACAGACCGTTTCTCATCGATTGAATTTATCCCCGTCACTTTCGGCGTCGCCTACATCTACAAGGGCATTGTCCGCTAGATTTTCATCCAATCAATATTGAGGATCGCTCCCGCTTCTTCGGGCGAAGTCTTTATGACTTCAATCGATTCGGCGAGAGCTTTAGTGAGAATTTCTCTCACACGATCGACATCTTTCGCACCCACGGTCACCACGGATGAATAGTGAAGATCTGAAGCCTTCGCCGTTCCTTCAGTTTCAAGCTTTGTCGCTACTCGCGTGCGCCAATTCACGTGGTGCCTCATGATGAAGGGCGAATCGCTGGCCAGATGAAGATGCTGCGGACCGATTTCAAACCGACCTTCCGAATATTTGGCGAGACCTGTCTGACAGAGAAATTCCAGGATTTTGTCGATACGATCGCGCGAGATCGAAAGACTTTTCGAGAGCGCCTCGGGTGTCTGAAGCGACGGAACTGATAAAAGAACGTGTATCGCAGCATACTGCCAAGACGAGTAATAAACCGCTTCCTGCTCTCTTTCGAGTGCCCGGCGAATTGGAACCCGATCTTTCAAATTCCGTCGGCTCTCGATGGCTCTAGCGGCTGCGCGATGAATTTGCGAAGCGTAAAGCTCGGTTAGGTTTTTTGTTCCCGCGCGATTCCACTGAACAAGAAGTAAGAAAAATTCTAGCTCTCCAGCACCAAGCCCGAAGTAACTTCCGACCCGCTCGGCCTGCTCGAGACTGAAATGGGCGTCGTCGTTCAGCACGTTCGCGACGTGAGAAATTTGGCATTCGGCAAAAGCCGCCAGGCTCTTTCTAGCGCCTCGCCCGCCTTTGGGTCCGTGATCCAGCTGCCACGACACCCACGTCTTGTAGGAAGATCCGTACGAAGCATGATCGTAAATATCTAGAAATTCTGAGCTTTTCGTTAAATTCATTTTAAATTAAAAAATACGTCATTTTTTATGAATTAAACAAGTGCGATCGCGCCGTGTCGTCACACATTCTGGCTCGGTCCACAGGTTCAAGTTAGTAACACTTAATTGTTTAGCGAGGTTCAAAGTGAAGCCCATCGGATCTAACAAGTTTTTATCAAGAGCGCTCGCGGTTGTGAGCGCGGTTTCAACCGCAGTCATTATCGCATCGCCGAGACTTGGTCATGCCACCGGTGCCGTCAGTGGTGGCGGCGGAGGCACACTTCCCGCGGATCCTGTTTCCATATGGCAGGTCGAACGCGTCGTGAAAGAGGGATTTCGCGAAATGCGTCTGATCGCGCGCGAGATGTCTCGCCGCCAGTTTCGCGGCACCGAGTCCGCTCTTGATCTGAAGCTCTTCTCTGGCCCAAAGACACTCGTCGATGTTCTTGATGAGACCGGTTATGAAGTTCGAAATGATAAACCATGTCTTGATCGCCATGGGAATGAAGTCGATGCCAGCATTTTTGCGAACCATCCCGATGATATTTGCATCAGTGCTTTTCGAATCGCTCCCAAATTAATCGAAGAGCGTCTGCGGATTGAAACCTTAGCTCTTGTCTTTCACGAACTCTCGCACAAGTTGGGTACGACAGAAGCCGAGGCCATTAAACTTCAGAAGGAAGCCGCCTTTTTTCTAGGGCAAGGCGATCCGAAAAGCCTCGATTTACCGGTCGCCAGAATGTTCTATGAGTATGCCAGTGGCGTTAAAAGTAAATTGGATCAAGTTGCAGACTCTTTCGAGAAAAAGAATACGACCGGAATTTCGAACAGTGTCCTAAAAAAACAGGTGGATCAGCTCTTTGCGAACGTCATAAGTTTTGGCGGGGCAATACGACCTGGTGCTCCTTACTCCTACTACACTCGCAGACAGTTCGAATACGTCGAGTGGCTCGAAATCCGTCTTGAAATTCTTCGCTACACCCTCATGGCGAAATTCGATGATCAACCGGATTATTGGAACAGGCGAATTGATGAGACATTCAACGGCGCAGCGTTCATGACTTACGGAGACTTCCTTCGAAGCGAGAGTCCGTCCTCGTACTCCGGGAACGATTTCGAAAGTAACCTTCTCGTGAGACTCGATTCAGATTCTCAGGTGATCGACGAGCTTCGATCGCTGGAGGCAGCCTTCAAGCTGGAAAGTGACTTCCTCTTTCAGTTCGGACCAAATCTTGCGCTTCATAAACACGCGGCCGATGGTCTCGACCAAATTTTCAATCCCTTCGTGAAGTTCATTGGAAAATACAAACTCTCTGACGTGGTTTGTACTTCATCCAACTACAAAAATCCCGAAGGGCGAATGCCCCTTGAGATTGAACTCTCTGCAGGATCTTCGGGTCACCCCGGCGAAGTCGACCTTCGAAAGTCTTGGCCATCCATGCACATGACAGATCTATTGAGAGAAAATGGAACGGCAGTTTTGGGCGGTACTGTTTTGCGGCTTAGCGGAAGCGAGACTCCGACATCAAGAAGTGCAGAATCTCTTGGCGTCTTCGGCACACCGTGGGGCGATCGTTATGATCGACAAATCATTCGAATCGAAGAGCGCAGTGATGGACTCTACTACGTCGACAGCTACCAAACTCGTCAGCGCACGGCGCGAGGACCGTGGGAATCGACCTACCACTGCGAAGCTCGACTGTAACTCGGTCGACGAGGCGAATTAGCCAACGAGCGATTTAGCGACTTTCGTACCAGCATCGGCCACAGAGTTTTAACAGAGAACCAAAGCCCTTCTCACGGAGGGCTTTGTCATATCAGGTGCAGGTCACGCAATCGACGGACACTGTCACGACCACGCCATCGTTGATGTAAACATCGAAATCGATTCCGCGATCGACCCACTGACCTGATTCGTCCTTCCTCATGACTCGAACTTTGTACTCGCCGCCGGTGTAGTCTTTGTCGACGATGAAATATTCGAAGACGACATCGTATCGAACCGTGAAGGACTCAGAAATTTTAGAGCCCCAGTTCACATTGTAAACAGCCTCCGCGGCTCGCGCGGCTTGCGCTTTGTACTCGGCCTTTATCGCCGCTTCGTTAAGCGGTGCGGCCCAAGCGGCACCGGCCATCAAAAATGAAAACAGAAAACCAACGATGGCACTTTTCATAGAGCTCCCTTCAAAATTGTTCGACGTGGTGAGGACTAGTTGGCCGAAAGGAATCTGCCAACGAACTTATCGCTAACTAATTTTAATCATTCTTGGAGGTCTACTTCCGCAGCGGTGTCGCCAGGCGTTAAATCTTATCAGCCCGCAAGGCTGCTAAATTCGGTCGAGGCGCTGCCACAGAAGATGATCGACAAGCACAAGCCATGTCATCGCTTCGAGAACCGGAATTGCTCTGGGCACAATACACGGATCATGACGACCTCGCTTTGCGAGGTCCATGACTGTGGCGGTAGGTTTAAATGCAATTCGGGAAATGATGGGTTCACCTGTTGAAATTCCGCCGCGAGTTCCGCCGTACGGCGACTCAAGCGCTGAGGGCTTCGTGCTTGAATGAAATTCTGTACCCTCCGCGGCCGTCGCATTAAATCCTGCGCCGATCTCTAGACCGGCCGTGGCACCAACACCGAAATAGGCGGAAGCCAAATCACTTTTCAATTTATGAAACACGGGCTGACCAAGACCTCGCGGAACACCTAGCACTGCGATTTCAGCTACGCCCCCGTAACTCTTTCCGTCCGCCACAGCTTTCACGAGAAGCTTCTCGACCGCACTCGCCTTCGCCGCGGATGGAATGCGCGCCGGATAGGAGTCCGCGGGAAATCCATCGGCCGCGCCAACAGCTTTCGAAGAGGCACCTTGAGTCATCGAAAAAAACTGCGAGTAGAATTCTTCACGCTCGGCCGCATCGAGAGAAATTCCAGCGATCTCAGAAGAAAATCCAATCACACGAAGGTCCGGCACCATCTTCTGAGCCGCACTTTGAGCGATGGACCCAGCAATCACTCGCGCCACTGTTTCGCGGCCCGACGAGCGGCCACCGCCGCGAACATCTGACACTCCGAATTTTTCTCGCCACTGATCGTCGGCATGACCCGCTCTTGGTGTTTCACCTTTTTTAAGAGCGGCATCGACGGCTTTATAGTCGCCCGATCGCGCATCGGTGTTTCGGACAATGGCCGCGATCGGTGTTCCCAAAGAAACTCCGTCCAAAACTCCGGACAAAAATTCTACTTTGTCCGATTCCTTTCGCGCCGACATCCACGCGGCTTGGCCCGGGCGTCGTCGGTCGAGGGCCGCTTGGACCACGGCCACATCAATCAAAACTCCCGCAGGGCAACCATCGATCACGCAGCCCAAAGCGCTTCCGTGACTTTCACCGAACGTCGTCACACGGAAAAGCTGACCGAACTGATTGGCAGAACTCATTTCAACTCCTGGGTAACGGGCAGATGCATTGACCAAAATTCTTGTTGAGCCTCGGCCTGAGCGTAAAACATCTCAAGGCCTGAGACATAGCGGGCTCCAGTTTCGATAGCAACCGCCCGCGCCGTCGAATTTTCCATGTACGAAAGGTCACAAATAATTCGAGGCTTAAAGGTCGCCGGCCATTGGCCGCGTTCTTGGCCCGAAGCCCAGACGACGATCTCACATGATTGCAGATTCTGTTGATCCGGCGGCGCCGGAGAAATGTCCGGAGCTGACCGCGACCGCAGGTCGCCCGGCCGCAGGTCACCCGACCGTAGCTCGCCCATAGAAGCGCTAAAAAAGCTCGAGTTAGGAATTACTTTTTTTAGCGCAGATAGCACACCGCCACCGCCCCACACAGCCACTCGCTCGCCTTTGATGTCGAGAGAGAGCCCCATTCGCGCCGCGAGCTCTTGAACTGAAATCCAAAGTTTTTCAAAACCTCGGTCATCGGTCGAGGTGGTGACCGGTACCCCCGAAGCTAGCGAGGAAGTAGAAGAGGACGAGTTTGTCGGCGGCACCACAAGCGTATTGATGGACTGACCGGAAACAATTTCGTTCTTAAGCGGAGACGTCACCGCTGCGGCTCTAAGTCCAAGCTCGAAGAGAAACGGGAGCGCTTGAGTCACTTCATCGCGAGAGATGTGAATCGCCGCGACCCACATTCCGCGTTTCGCGAAAAAATCGTTATGATACATCGGTGTTTGAGAAGCGTGAACCGGCGCACCAAGAATGGCCGCGAAGTTCGCACCGCCCTGCCGACGGCGCCACCAGGCCGAAAACGTGGGTTGATCCAAACTTGATCCGTCATCCTCACGCCAAAATCCAAGTTGAAGTGGAGTCTCTTTGAGTGAGCGAAGCAGTCGGTACCAAGTCCACCGTGCAGTGACCCTTCCGGCTTCCGGAGTCATCGGCAAAAAGACACGTGTTGATTTCGACGACACGGCCCACGAATGAAAGCGCTGGAGGGTTTTAAAATCAGAGCAAAGCAGAGCCAATTTAACAACCACCGGCCGCCCGATTTTCGCGGTGACCGATACCTCAATCTGAGTGAGCTCGGCTTCAAGACTAGACGATGTCGCGGATATCGACCCGTCGCTAGAAACAGCATTGTGATAACTCAGAATCAACGAGATTTGGCCAGCTTTCGCCCAGGACAAAATCTCGTCCGGCGGACCTGCTTCGGACAGGGATACTTCCGTGCGCGCGGCCTCCGCATCCAGCGACCAGTCAACGGCCAACCCGTGCGCAAGACCCAGCGCCGAACTAGCGCTGATCCAAAGATCGATTTCACGAGACGTCGCTGCGACTTCACCAGGCTTTCGAAAACTGACAAGGAATCGATCCGCCGAAAGTGTTCGAAGATAGTTCCAAACATCGGGTTCTGTCGATGGCGGGAAAAAATCGTCGCGAACTTCAATGCGGGCCACGCCCCAACGAAGAAGTCGTTCGCAAGTCTCTTTTACGTTTTGGTGAGACCGAAGAGTCACTGTTCCACCGATGTCATGAATCGCAGATTCACCCAGCAGAAGATCTTCCACCCACAGTTTTTCGCTGGGGTCGGCTGAGCGCGCACTGACACCTTCTGGAGTTTCGAAGCATCGATCGCTGTTTTGTCGAAAACGTGGCTCGCGCTCGCTCCATCTCGCTTTTGATTCTTCGAGAGGACCCAGTTTTGGGTTGAGCCTTGGACGATCAAGAAAAATTCGCCCGTCGGCATCGGTCGATCTTCGAATCCACGTGCGAATCCACGAATCATCGATTTGCGAAGGATCAAATCCACCGCCACACGAGACGATGACAGCTTCAAGACTGCTTCTTATTTCGCTGTCGACTTCGCGCCAGGCCTCTCGTTCGAACCACCGAAATTCAGCTTCACCTTTTTGATCGAAAATTTCTTGAACGGAGCGTCCGGCCAGTCGCTCAATTTCACGATCAAGATCAATCATTATCGCATGCGGGCCCAAACCACGCGCCCAGCGCCTTGCCGCTTCGGTTTTTCCCGCGCCCCGATGTCCGATCAGGGCGACTCTTGGAGCATCGCCCTCAATCATCGACCAAAACTGAGGAAAACTTTTTCCAACGACACCACGACTCATCACTTCTATCGGAACTCCACCCGCCGCCAGCACTGCCGCCGCGAAGGCAAGACGATGATCGCTCTCCGGACCAAATTCGAAACTAAGACCCTGACGGCGAAGCTTCGACCAACGTTCAATCAGTGCATCGCTTGCACCGTGAACAACAAGTCCGTCAGGGCGTTCGACACACTTCACGCCGACAAGATTTAGTAGCTTAGAAACACCGGTGATGCGGTCGGATTCCTTTAAGCGTAAGTGCGGAGCCCCTGAAAATGTCGACGTGCCTTCGGAAAAAACGCTGAGTGCCGAAAGAACCGGAAACAGGTCGGGCGCCGAAGAAAGATCAACATTCATCGAGCCACGCCGCTGGTCGGGTGAACTTTGGGCCGCCACTCTGGCCGATCCAGCAAGAGACGGCGTCCCAGATTTTCTTAAAATATCAAATACACTGCGGTCTGGTTGCTGAGTGTTTTGTACAAGGTCCTCAAGCGAACTTAAAACCTTCTTAAGCCCCGCTTCTTCCTCAGCAATTAGATGAGAGGCCAAGCGACGAACAGCACGTCTTCGAAGCACAGTGCCGCTGGCCACGGCGATTGTCGCAAGTGTCGCAACAGTGCTTGCGTCGGCCTCGGGCACCAGAACTTTTCGTCCCTTGCGAACTCCTTCAACCAAGCTTTTCGTCATTTCAAAATAGCCGGTCGATCGAGGCTCACCTGCGATGACGATTTCAAGCGGTGATTTGATTCCTAAACTCACCAGAAGTAAACTTGATGCAAACTGGCTCGACTCACTACTGTCGACTTCGATTCGCGTCGGAGCCGTCGGGCCTCCGGTCGCACAAATTTCAAGCGTCGTCGCGTCAACAGCCCGAACAGTCGCTCCAAGCTTTTGTAGAGCATCAAAAAGAACGCCGTGGGGTCTTTGCAGAAGCCGGCTTGATCCGATGACCCTAAACACACCCGTTTCAATCGCAAGACGCGAAAGTAAAAACCTGAGTCCCGTTCCTGACTCACCAATATGAAAAACAGTCGCCCCTTCTGAAAGAGCATTGAGACATCGCGATAGATGAACGACATCGTCGCCATCCGCGTCCGAGGGTTCCCAATCAAGAATGCGAAGATCATTTCGAAGCGACTTCAGAATCAAAGCGCGGTTGAGCCACGATTTCGAGCGTGGAATCGGACCCGCAACAAGAAACGGGCGACGCACTCGAATCACTTGAGCCAACCCGCTTTAAGTCCGGTGGAGATCAGCAGTTTTAATGGAATCTCACGGCGTTCGCAGCGGCCGAGGTCCCGTATAACGATAAAAATGACTGACTCTTTTTTGGAGATTTTTTTATCTTGCAGCAGAAGTCGCTTCGCTTGGACCACTGACACTTTTCGAAAGCCAGACTTCGAAGGACCCTCCGAAAGACTTTTTGAAATACCTAACGTCGCAAGCCACTGGCGCAAAGCCTCAGCGCGCTTTTGACTGAGGCAAGATTCGGCTTCTGAAACATCGATCGCAAACAAAATCCCAAGACCAACGCTTCGACCGTGCGAAAGCCCCAGCGCGGCTTCAAAGACATGCCCCATGGTGTGACCAAGATTGAGAAGCTGCCTATGACCCAAGGTTTCGGTTGGATCTTGGCGTACGATCTTAAGTTTTGCTTCGATCGCCTGAGGCAGCACTTTCCACAAATCCAAAGACGTGATCTTTCCAAGATTCGACTTCAGTTTCACTTTGCGATCAAGAATAGCGGTTTTCGAAAATTCGCCGAGCGCGTCCAGCCGATGGCTTTCCGAAAGCGACATCAAAACGGACTGCACAAGAATTGTTTCCTGGGCCTCGTAAAAAGTACCGATCTGATTCTTTGCCCCCAGAAGGTTCAGCGCGGTCTTCCCACCATGACTGGAATCCACCGCCGAAAGCCACGTGGTCGGAACATGAACAAGTCTTAGCCCACGTTTATAAACGGACGCGAAAAATCCAGCCGCATCGCCGACGGATCCGCCGCCGATCGCGACGACACTCCAACTGCGATTAACACTCAAACTCGAGTCGTCAGAAACTTCTTTGTGAATTTTTGAAGTGAGTTTCGAAAATTCAGCAAAAGACTTCAAGCTCTCGCCGGCTGTCACAGGAAAGCTGTGTTTGAATTTTCCAATGAAGGTTTTGAATCCGGGTACAGCCTTTAAAAGCTTTCGATCAAAAATCACAATGCATGTGTCTTTCGACACGACTTTCGAACGCGAAAGAATCTCTGAGAGGTTTTTAAGATAGATTCGGCGTGGGCTCATAGCCTACTTGTAAACCGCGCTGCACCGGGAAACAAGCGACAGCCTTCCGACCCACATTTTTAAGAACAGGCTTTTCCAGGCGGCAAACGGCTTCGACATAAGGGCACCGAGCCGCAAACGAACAGCCAGGCAACACTTCCAGTGGTGACGGGGGTTCATCTTTTAAGACCAACTGTCCAGGCCGGCGACTTCGCGAGGGATCGCTCGCCAAAAGAGCCTGAGTGTAGGGGTGCGAGGGCCGAGACAAAACTTCACTCGCAGGACCACTCTCGAGGACTGAGCCCAGATAAAGAACAAGAACATCATGAGCAATATGTCGAACCACCGAGAGATCATGCGAAATGAAGATAATTGAAAGGCCTCGCGAAACTTGCAGCTCCAAGAGCAAATTCAAAATCTGCGCTTGAATCGAAACATCGAGTGCCGAAACAGGTTCGTCGAGAAGAATCACATCGGGATCTAAAGCCAAAGCGCGCGCAATATTCACCCGCTGCCTCTGACCGCCCGACAATTCGTGCGGAAGCGAAGTGAGGGATTCGATGGCTAGACCCACTTGTCGGGCTAAATCCTTCGCTCGTAGTTCATGAGCCTCTGAGGGACGAAGAAGTCCGTCACGAATAACCAGTGGCTCGCAGATCAATTGAAGAACCGTCCTGCGCGGATGGAGCGAGCCCAGACTGTCTTGAAAAACCATCGGTATGAGAGATGCTTTTTCAAGAGTTCCCGAATCGGGCGCCTCAAGGCCAACCAGCACTCGGGCCAGCGTCGATTTTCCACAACCGCTTTCGCCAACGATGGCCAGCGTCTTGCCCTTTTCAAGGTCGAGTGAAATTCCACGGACGGCACGAACTCGGCCGCCGGGAACCTTGTAGCTTTTGAATAAATCGACGGCTCGTAAAATCACTTTTTTAAAACTACTTCTTCTTCGACGATTCCAGTTCCGTTTTAGCGTCGCGGTAAGCGGATCGAACTTCGCCCATCGCTTTTTCAAGACCAGCTTTCATCCGCGTCCACGCTTTACCTGTCGACTTTTCAAGTGACTGATAGCGCTCGTTGACGACTCTTCTTTTCGCTTCCAGCTCTTGAATTTTCTTTTTAGTCGCATCGCGAACTTCTGCCGACTTGGACTCGGTCTGTTTTTTAAGGTCTTCAATCTCACGATCGATTTCGTCGAGATTTCCCTTCACACGCGCCGAAAATTCTTCCTTCTTTTCGCTCGCGTAAACGCCAGCGGCATCGACCGCTTCCACAGTTTCTTTTTTTACTTTTTCTGCCGATTCAGCTTTGACGTTTACAACAGCGAAAATCAACAGCGCTGCTGCGATAAGACCAGACAGACTTTGAACACCTGATTTTTTCATAAAGACTCCTTTTGAAGTAAAAAACAACGCGCATAGGACCCATCGGCCGATCCTGATGGAAATCCAAATTTCTCGGGAACTCTCTCAGTGCAAAGCGGAAATACCTTCTCACATCGTGAGGCAAAAACGCAGCCTTTAATAATATTCGATGGTCTAGGGACAGTGCCCGGAATCGAAAAAAGTTTTTTTCGAGCCTCATTAGAATCGTGCGGCCTCGCACGTAACAGAGCCTCAGTATAAGGGTGACGCGGATGCTTTAAGAGATCACTCGCCGCCGCTTTTTCCACCGTGCGGCCCGCATAGAACACCGAGATCTCATCACAGACTCGAGCAGCGACTGCGAGATCGTGAGTGACGAACAGCATGGACATTCCGCGGTCGCGCTTGATCTCGGTTAAGAGATCAAGAATTTGCATCTGGACCGTCACATCAAGCGCGGTCGTCGGTTCGTCAGCAATCAGAAGTTTCGGTTCTCCCGCCAAAGCCATAGCGATGCTCACGCGTTGACTCATTCCTCCCGAGAGCTGATGAGGATACGCCTTTAAGCGTTCTTCGGCGGCTGGAATACCGACGTCACTTAAAAGTTTCAAAGCGCGCTCACGTCGCTGCGACTTCGACTTAAGACCCAGTCGGAACTTCAGCACTTCGTCAATTTGAAAGCCCACCGTAAAGGCAGGATTCAAACTGGACATTGGATCCTGAAAAATCATCGCAATCTCGCGTCCGCGGATCTCGCGACGCCGGTCGGCCGAAGCACGAAGCAGATTTTCACCCTGCCAATTTACTTCACCAGAGACTTTCGCCGTTTCTGGTAAAAGTCCCATGATGGCCAAAGCCGTGAGCGACTTTCCAGAGCCCGATTCACCCACAACACCCATCGACCGTCCGGGCTCGATCACAAGATCGGCCGAGCGGACTTGGGTCCCAGAGCCAATACGGATCTCGAGATTTCGAATTTCAAGCGACGACGACAGATCCTTCATCGATCAAACCCTCTCGCTTCGCGCACGAAGTTTGGGATCCAGACGATCTCGCAAATGATCACCAAGAATATTGAACGACAAAATCACAACCAGAATGCAAAGGCCGGGCGCTGTGACAAGCCAAGGATCGCTTTCGATAAAACCTTTCGCATCGGCCAGCATGGTTCCCCATTCGGCCATCGGAGGTCTGGCGCCGAGGCCCAAAAATCCAAGGGCCGCGACATTCAAAATTCCATCGCCAAACGCGAGCGTTGCTTGAACCAACAGTGGCGCTGTGATGTTGGGCATGAGATCAAGAATGACGATTCGTGGCCCGCTGGCTCCAAAAAGCCGCGCCGACAAAACGTAGGGTTTCCTTTTTTCGTCGACGATCGCAGCTCGCACCAAGCGAACAACACCTGGCACAGCCATGACTCCTGCCGCAATCACAGCGTTCACAAGACTCGGACCTAAAATCGTGACCACAACAATCGCTAGAAGAATCGATGGCAAAGCCATCATCGTATCCATCACGCGCAAAATCAGAGTTTCAACCAAGCCGCCGCGCCAGCCGGCAATGGCGCCAAGCACTGTGCCCACAACAAGGCCCAAGGCCGCGACAAAAAATCCCGCCAAAAGTGAAACTCGGGCTCCGTGCAGAAGCCTTGAAAAGGTATCTCGCCCGACGTCATCAGTGCCTAATAAAAATCGAGAATCGAAATCGGCTCCAAAAAACGGAGCCTTCATGTAAGCCCCTTCAAAAGTTTCGGCCGGATCAAAAGGAGCAATCCAAGGTGCGAAAAGGCCCGCGAGCACGACGAAAAGTAGAACCGAAAGGGCCACAGCCGCTGTCGGCTCGTCTCGCCACAAATTTCTGCAGAGACGACCAAGCTGATTCAGCCTCATGAGTCCCCACGAAGACGCGGAGAGATCACGCGGTAAAGTCCATCCACAAGAAGACTTGAAGAAAGAACGATGCACGCCACCAATAAAATTCCACTTTGAATCACCGGATAATCCCGCGCCAAAACAGCCGAGACCAACCAGCGCCCAAGGCCGGGCCAAGAAAAAATCGTCTCTGTCAAAATGGCGCCGGTCAGAATTGTACCCAGCATAAGTCCAATAACAGTCACAACAGGAATCAGCGCATTCCGAAGCGCATGAATCCAGATGACCCGAAAGGACGAAAGCCCTTTTGATTTGGCCGTGCGCACGTAATCCTCACCCAAAACTTCAAGCAGGCTCGAGCGTGTCATTCGAGCCATCATCGAAAGAGGAACCGTCGCCAAAACAATCGCCGGTAGCAACAAGTGATGAAATGCACTTTTGAAAGCTCCCCACTTGTCCGTGAAGCTTCCCTCTTGAAACCAGGAATCCAACAGCAGAAGGCCCGACTTCAGTGGTACGTCATGCTCGACCGAAATTCTCCCGGAAACAGGAAGCCACTCAAGATTGACGCTGAAAATGACAATGGCCATGAGGCCCCACCAAAAAATCGGCATCGAGTAGAAAGTGACCGCGAACCCCATCGCAAGCCGGTCCGGCCAGCGACCTCGGTAAAGAGCCGCAAAAATTCCAAGTGGAAGGCCGATAAGCACCGCCAAAAAAAGCGCCAGCACACCAAGCTCGGCCGTCGCCGTGAAACGCTCGATAAACTCTGATAACACCGGACGCCCGGAAAGAATGGAGGTCCCAAGATCACCACTCAACGTTCGGCCGACAAATTTCACGTATTGTTCGGGAAGAGGGCGATCAAGTCCCAGGCGTTCTTTCAATTCAGCGATCGCCTCAGGCGAAGCTCCGCGCTCTCCAATAAGAAGTGTGACCGGATCACCCGGTACCATTCGTATTAGAAAAAAAGCGACCAGGGAGACTCCGACAAGCGTGATAGCCACTTGTCCCAGTTTCCCTGCGATCTGAGGTGCAAATAGTTTAACAGCTTTCCAAAATCCCCAGCTCATCCCCTCACTTTTACACAATGTGACCAACGCGACCAATCGCAAATATGACAAATCCGGACTGTCTTGGTACGCCCTTGCCGGGGATAGAAAAGGGGACCAATAAAATGACATTCAATGAATTTCTCAACGCCGGCTGGAGTCAGCACGGTGACAATCCAGAGGCCACCGTCGCGAGTCTTGAAGACGGCCTCGCGCTTTGCACATCACCTGGGGATGTTTCATCTCTCGTTCAATTGACAACTCATCTTTACACCGAGCACGTGCAAAGGTTCGTCGAAGGCGAACGAAAGCTTCGGGAATTTGCGAAGCTTGGGTTTGTTAAAGGCTCACCGGCCGAGTTCGCAATTCAGCGGGCGATCATGACATTGCGTCTTTGCGAAGATGCGACTGATCTGGAAAATGACCGCATGGGGCTTACACCCAGCGACTTGTCGCGAAGTTACGTCCAAGCTTCGGCGGCCCTGGCCCGCAGAGACAGTGTGCGATCAGAAAAATATCTGAAACAGGCGCTGACTCTGGCGGACTCGGTCGAAATGACGGTGGACCTTGCCAAAGCGCTTGCCGTCGCTGGCAACAACTCGGCCTCACGCCTCGAAGAACTCAGCGATCCGACGGATCAGCAAACAGGCCTGATGATTCTTTTCGCCGAGACCGCGAGAAAGTATTGGGAGATCGCCACAAAAGAAACAGAAGGTGGTTGGCTTAATATTGAACGTGCTGAGTATCGACTTGCGAAGTCGCTTCTGAAGGCCCGAGACTTTGCCCGCGCCCGCACTCACGCGCAAAACTGCCTCGATATCGCAAAATTAAATCAGGCACCGGCCCTTGAGATCTTTTTCGCCTACGAAGCGCTGGCGCTGATTAGCAAAGCCGAGAACGCCGGAAGTTTCGAGTCGCTGAAAAACCAAGCTCGCGAAGAATTCGAAAAAATCACATCGGACGATCAGTCGTGGGCCCAATCGTCGCTCGACGCGCTCTCGACGTCGTCCATGACAAACTAGAAAACGCTCTACGAGTCCGCTTTAAAAAATGGGACCGACGCTTCTCAGCGCCGGTCCCCAGACCCCGGCTCTGCGCCAGGGGTTCCTTAGCTAACAGCCACCAAGGCCTCAAAACATCTTACCCAAGATCCCATCGTCCGTTTCCCAGAAAAAGGAAACGTTGTACTGCATGAGATCGAAATCCGAACCTGCCTGCTTCTGGTAGGCCGCTTCTAAATAAGCGCCCCACTCATTTCCAATTTTAAGTCCACCAGCACCTCCAAAAAGTGATGCTGTTGAACTTCCGCTGGAAGCGCCCGACTGGCTGTTCATTCGCAAAACATAACGAGGCGTCAAGTAAGCAGCCCACGTTTTATCGAAGCGGTAGCTGGCATACACCGGCACCATAAAGTCTATGATCGTCGTTTCAACGTCGGTCGTGCCCGCGGCCGTTGTTGAACTCGTTTTCAGACTCATGTAACCAACGGCCCCGCCCACCGAAAAATCAAACGCTTCACCGTCATAGAGCCGATACTTCGCGTCCGCTGCGGCACTTCCGATGATCGTGAGTTTCACGCCAGCATCGAAATCTTTCGCTAAGCCCTCGCGGTAGGAATATTCAAGATAAGGAAGTTTGGTGCTGAGCGACGAATTGTTCGTGGTTTCTTCGCTGGAGTAGTAGCCGCCGCCAAAAGTTGACTGCGTTCTTCCTTTTTCAAGAGTCTCGGCCGTTTGAAGGCTCGACATACTGACGCAAGCGACCTGCGGCGAAAGTGCGAGGGCCGCCGCCACCCAAAGAAGTTTCCGCACGATCAACCTCCAACTCGGCGGTACGGCTTCGATCGATCAACACTTCGTGGCCACTCAAGAGGAGAAGCTCCTTCCGAGTCCGACGTGTAAAGCACACCGTTCTCGAGCAGGAACAAAGCGTTCGTCGATTGGATCGTCCCATCGGGAGAAGTCATCTTCACCTCGACGTCGTGCCCACCGGCGACATAAAACGAAGATCCAACCCGGTTCATAGTTCCTGTTAATTTCTGTGTGTCCGTCGGAGTGCCAGTACAAGCAGATCCGTAGTACATGTCGACTTGGACCGCGACCCCATTGTCTGCGAATGTGGTCGTTTCTTTTATGTAGATGCCAGATTGATAATTGCAGTCGGACGTCCATGTTCCTTCAACAGCCATCAATTTCGCCGCTGAAGATGTTGGAGCCGGTCCCGCGTCCACTCCAAAATTGACTGGCGGTGCCGTCGCCTCCACCGAACATGCCGAAAGAGCCGCTGCGCAACCCATTAACGCCATCAAACTCGCAAGACTTTTAAAACCCTTCATTGTTAACCCCTTAGTTTCACGTGACCGCTTCAATGCAACCGCGTGTCTGAGATCAACATAGGAGTAATTTTCGAAGAGGTAGCCGAACTACGAGTGCAATTGGTTAGACAAAGTTGCACCGATCGGCAATTTTTGGGGGATTGGCGCAAAGTGCACTCGCATGCGCCCTACAACCAGCGCTTTAGAACCAGCGCAAGAAATCGAAGTTCAACTGATACACGTGGTGATGCTTCCCTTCGCTCGAAATCTGCTGGACCTTCGCTACGAATTTTTTGAACTCATCGCGCACGCGCGTAAAGCCTGGACCATCCATTGAAAACGTCACCATGAAACTGTCTTTTTCACTCTCCGACGTTTGCTGAAGGCGCGACTGAAGAAGCATTTTAAGCGTCGACTGGTGGGCGCGCATAAGTGGATGCTCACGACCAAAGTGCGGGTACTTTGACTTCACTTCGATCACTTGAAACGGATCGTTATCTGACAAAACGATGTAATCGCTCTGATCAAGGACTCTCAAAATCTCTTTCATTCGGTCCGGAGAAATTCCAAGCACGGGGCAAAGTGACCGTGGGTTTAATTTGTACTCCTTAATGAACAATGCGACATGCACGACCACAGCGAGCGGCGTGAAAAGATAGGCGGCCTCGGCTTGGAAGTCGTCATAGCGAAAAACTTTTTCCTCCGCACTCACGACTCGGTCGCGGCGAACACCCTCGATGCGGGCGTGCAAGACCTCCCGGCGATGTTTATCGGTGGTGCAGGCGTAACTTCTTAGAAGCTGCAGGTGATCGATTTCTTCCGGCAATAGATCAAGGCATCGGCCAAGACCATAGACATGGTCTTCACTCAAGTGAGACCGATCGCTGTTGAGGCAGCGCGAAAGATACGTGTGCTGAATCGAAAGCCTATCGGCCAGCTTTCGAAGCGTAAGACCTTTTTTAGTCAGCTTCAGTTCCTTCACACGAGCCTGAATGACTTCCTTGTAATCAAAAGAACTGTAGATCGTCGCTTGAGTCATGGGCCCGTCGGGAAAAATTGATGGATCAAACTTGGTGGACTGTAAATAAAGACCGGCATCATTCGGCCGCCAACAAGTCCCGTCATCACGACAGAGTCGGGCCGCAGCTCGAGCTGCAAATCAAACGGTCGAGGTGATGTTGTCGTCGTGAAAAGTCCACGCGCCGTTGTTTCAACAAACACAGGCCCAATCATAAACGTGTTCATTTGCCGCTCGGTGAGTGAAAAGACTTTTTGTTCCGTCGGTAGCTGCACAACCGTCACAGGTTTTGCCGATGCAAGAAGCTGCATCAAAGGCGTGGCCTTCAAAGTCCCCGCCAACACCGGTGGCGAAGTCAGCGTCTTACGGTAAGAGACCGACCACTCGTAATTCGCCCCAGCACTTTTCCCTTCAAGCCTTATGCAGGCCGCGTCTGTCGGAACTTGAAAAAACCCAGCGTTGAACGAGCTGAACGGAACGCAAGACTCCATCGTCAGCGGCGCCACAAGAAAGGGCGCGACTGGATTATTCAAATAGAACGATACGAAACGCTTATGTAACAGTTGCTCGAGAAAAACTTCTGACATCAAACCGTTTCCGGTGTGTGGAATCCCGAAGACATGTCCCATTTCATGAATGAGAGCGTAGAATAAAAGTCGTCGTTCTTTCCAGGCTTCGGGAAACAAGTGTGTCGAATTCGCTCGAGCTGTGTAGGCATTCGGGCCGCGGTCGGAGGCAATGTACACAATGCCTTTTCCGGTCAAAGTCTCGGTGTCGTACTCTTTTCGGATCGAAACTCCGACGAATCTCTTTGGATCCTCAAGGGCCTCGATTTCATCTTTGTCGAGAACGCCGTGTCCGATAAGAAACTGAAGCGGAACACTTTCGCCGCAGGCGGCGACTTCATTGAAGGTTTGTGTTCCCAAGGCTACAAAACCAGCACTCGTCATCGCGCCTTGAGCCTTAAATTCATTTTGCCAGTACTCGATCGCTTCGCGAACGACCTCTTGCACGGTGGTCTTTGTTGCCGACACCGACGCGGTATCAACCTCAATGCAGTAGTCGACGGTTTTCGTATTCTTTAAAAACCAAGGGTTTTTTCCAAAGCGAAAAAGCTCACCGCCGGAAGCGACCCAACCTCCCCGGTCCGCCCTTGCTGAAGGGGCCGTGACCATTTGGCTCAGGACCAAGAAACCCAGCGCCAAGAAGACAAGAGATAAGAGGCCTCCGAAACTTGCTCTTCGTTTTGCGATATTCTTCGTCAAAATAATCCGCCTCCGGTTTTAGGAATTACGACTCCTTTTTGAATCATAAAGAATTGAGAGTTCGCTGTTGGAAACAATCCCTCGCCAAAGCCAAGCAACTGATCGAGACCTTTTTTGCTGTCATCGATCAATATGAAAAACGACTCGGTTTGTGCCCCAGGCGTCCCGAAACTAAGCTCCAGAGAAATTTCAGTGACGCTGGGAATAGGAACGGTTTTTCCGCCAACGATTCGAGACGCGCGTCCGCCTCTGGCATCTTTAATCGTCCACTCCCCCACGGGCTGAATAAATCTTCCCGCGCCTCGAAGTAGCGCCTGAATCCAATGGCCGTCCGCTTCGTATTCGGTTTTCGAAATCGGAAGATCAAGACCGTTGTCTCCGAAAATATTCGCCCCATCCGCTGAACACTCACTCACGTGCAAATTGAATTTGGCCTCAAACCCAGTGGCGACTTCACATCGGCTCTGGCAAAAACTTGTCGAGCAGCGATACTCGCAGCGAGAGTGATAAGCCGTGTAAGGCTTCGTTTCCCCACAAGCCATCGCTTGCTCAAACGGAGTTCCAACAGCTATACGACGCTTGAGATCATCCAAAACATTTTTTGGATCACTAATTGTGAACTGCGCATGGGCCACCGACGCACTCAGTGTGAAAAAGAGGCCAAAGACAGCGCTGACAGAAAAAAATCGAGCTAAACAAGTGACTACGGCGTGCATACAGGTACCACCGCGCACGTCGTCGTGACTGTATAAGTTCCTAAGAGCTGATCGACATACGTCGCTGTCTCGTCAGGAAGAAACGCGCGCTCGGACATTCCGCACGCCGCTCCGGCCGGGCACACGTCGACGCGAATCGAAGTGTAGTTCGGATCCGAATTGAAATCGAAGATCATTTTAACGCCGTCGACGTCCATTTCTTCTTTTTTGAATCCTCCGCAAGATCGCGACGAAGCCATCGGCACAGACATACCTGCGCGCGTGACTTCGGCCTTGCACTCGAGGGTTGACTCTTCTTCGCCAAGGCCAATGTCACCCACGCCCGGAAGTTTCACGAGATCGCGGATAGTTTTGTACTCGGCCTCTGGGACATTCTTACCATTGACGGTGTAAACTGCCTGAGGTGCGAAACCAGAGAACACCGTCGAACTTTTTAGCTCGGCGGATTCATTTTTAAAGTCAAAACGAAGCAGGTCTTCGAATCCACCTTCAATTTTCAAATTGAACGGCATTCCAGAGCCCGAACGCGGACCCATCGCCCCACCCATCGAAATAGCAACTTTGCCGTTCATTTGATTGAGGCTGCTAAAGGGTCCCATGCTCTGAGAATTGCCTTTGCCGTCGTATTTAAAGGAAAACTCAATCCCTCCGCCCGTGGGTGACTGAAGCCCAACGGCTCTGAGTTCCCCAACAAATTCGGTGGCGTCGATATCGTAAAGCGCTTTGGCCTCCGCTGACTGTGCCGCGTACTTGAATTTAAACTGCGCTGTGAAACCCATCGGTTCCTGGATTCCCGTCAACTCGGCCATATAAGTCACAGGGCAACCGGGGCCTGAAATTTCAACCGTAAACTTCGGCACCTGCATCTCGCCGGCCACCAGCGGCGGCTGCTCTTCAGGCATAACGATCTTTCGCTGACAGTCGTTTTCATCGATCAGTGTTCCGATCGGCGAGGAAATACCTTTTTGAAGATTCTCTGGAAGCGAGGTCAAGGCTCCCAATGAAACAATGGGAGTCTCCAGATTTCCAAGAGCGCCGGCCGAAGCTTCTGACAACTGGCCCGCACTCACGCAAACGCCGGTCAAAACGGCAAGAACGCAGCGGATTGATCTTGCGGCGACAGAATACTTCGTCATTTTAAAAGTCAGCATAGGCACTCCATAGAAACAGTGGTCTAAATTTTTCATCTTATTTTTTCTCAACGTCGACGCCATAAAATGAATCCGTTCCAAACGGCGACATCGTGTAACCCTTCACTCTTTTTTCCATGGCGCGGAAGGCTTTGGCGTGAGCGATTGTGATCCAAGGAAGCTCTTTTTTGAAAACCTCTTGGGCCTTCATATAAAGAGCGGTTCGTGTTTTCTGATCCGGGGCTTGACGAGCGTCGTTCACAAGCTTGTCGAAGTCTTTGTTGCACCACCGGGAGTAATTCGAACCACCCTTAACGGCCGCGCAGCTGAGAAGTGTACCCAAGAAATTGTCCGGATCGCCATTGTCGCCGGTCCATCCCATCAGCAGCATGTCGTGCTCACCGCCACGAGCTTTATCGAGGTAAGTGCTCCAGTCGTAAGTCACAAGCTTTGCCTTCACACCAATCTTCGCAAGGTCAGCTTGCATCATCTCAGCCATTTTTTTTGCGTTGGGATTATAAGGCCGAGACACCGGCATGTACCAAAGAGTCGTTTCAAATCCATTGGGAAATCCAGCGTCGGCCAAAAGTTTTTTCGCTGCGGCAGCATCAAAGACAGTGTCTTTAACGGTCTTATTGTAGGACCACATCGTTGGCGGAATTGGATTTGTCGCAAGCGTAGCTTGGCCCTGATAGATCGCATCTAAGTACGTTTTGCGGTTGAGCGCTTTTGCGATGGCTTCTCGAACACGAGCATCGCCAAAAGGTTTCTTCTCGACGTTGAAAGCGAGGTAGCCAACATTGAGTCCTTCTTGCTCAATGACCGACACGCCAAGTTCTTTTCGAAGCGCCGGTAGATCGAGGACCGACGGCTCGGCGACAAATTGACACTCGCCTCGCTTTAATTTCTGCGTTCGAACGTTTGGTTCAATAGTGATCGCGAAGACAAGTTTGTCGATCTTTGATTTTCCCTCAAAATACTTCTCATTCGCTTCAAACCGAATCTGCGAGTCCTTTTCATAGCGAACAAATTGAAAGGGTCCCGTGCCAATCGGCTCGATATCAATTTTCTCGGGAGTTTTCGCCGTCGTCAGATTGTCCGCGTACTCGGCGGAAAGAATCGAGGCGAAGTCCATAGCCATGTTGGCGAGAAACGGCGTCTCGGGACGAGACAACACAAAAGTGACGGTGTGATCGTCAACTTTTTTAATGTCGCTCACAAGTTTATCCATCTCCATCGATGTGAAGTACTCGTAAACCCCGCCATTCACCTTGTGATACGGATGATCCTTCTTCAGCATTCGGTTGAACGTGAAAATGACATCGTCAGCATTGAAATTCCGGGTGGGTTTAAACCAGGCCGTTGTCTGAAAGGGAACATCTTTTCGGAGTTTGAAAGTGATCTGTTTTTTGTCTTTCGATGTCACCCAAGAAGCCGCCAAAGAAGGAACAACTTTTGTTCCGCCTTTTTCAAAGTCGACCAGGCGGTTGTAAATCGTGCGCGAGCTTGCATTGAAGGTCGGGCCATCGGCGCCCATTTGCGGATTGAAAGTTCGAGGGCTCCCTTCCGAGCAATAAACGAAGGTCGTCGGTGCGGCGTGCGCAAGTCCGGCGCCAAGAACTAATGCCGAAAAGATAAAAACGCTGCCCCGAAAAACGCTCGAAGAGAATGCTTTCACCGAAAGCTCCTTTTTCAAAATTGTCTAAATTAGCAGCGCCGAAGATAGCTTTTGATAAGATTCAAAGACCACATAAATTGCAGTGCGGCACTAGAGCCGCCAGTCGATCTCGGGCTCTCCGCGAAGACGGAAGAATTGATTAACTTGAGAGAACGGACCCGATCCGAAAAATCCCCGGCGGGCCGAAAGTGGCGACGGATGGGCCGATTCGAGGATCAGGTGATTTTTGTCACTTCCGGCGGCCATAACTTCTTTTTGTCGTCTTGCGTAGGCGCCCCACAAAATAAACGCGACGCTTGTGGATTTAAGACTGATCTCGCGAATCGCGCGTTCCGTTAAAAACTGCCAGCCGTACTTTTCATGCGCATGAGCGTGGCCCTCTCGAACCGTGAGCACGCTGTTTAAGAGCAGAACTCCTTGCCGCGTCCATGGCGTCAGATCGCCGCTTTTGGGGCGCTTCATACCGAGATCGGATTCGAGTTCTTTAAATATATTTTGAAGTGATCGGGGAATTTGAACTCCGGGTGACACTGAAAAACTGAGACCGTTGGCATGCCCGGCCGTGGGATAAGGATCCTGGCCCAAAATAACAACTCGAACTTGATCAAATGGCGTCGCATTGAAAGCGGCAAAAATTTTTTCTTCCGGCGGGAAAACATTATGACCCCGGTCTCGGTCCTGGCGGAGCTTTTCAAAAACTCCCAACATTTTCGATGACCGAAGTTCAGCTCCCAAAACGTCCTGCCACGAAGAATCCAGTTTCACGATGAAACCTCCGGCGATGAGTCCGGTACCATCGGTGTCGTGTCAGGCGCACGGTAATAAATAAACTTTGGAAGTGCTTTCGCGCAAGCGAGCACGCCACCAAAACCTAGGAAGCTTGAAATCGCAATCGCACGTTGAATACCAAGCGCCGACGAAAGAAAACCAAGTTGCGTATTTCCAAGCATGGGACCACTTAAGTAAGAGATCATTTCAATCCCCGCCAACCGTCCGCGGTATTCGTCGGGAATTGTTTGATTCCAAATCGTCATTCGAAAAACAGCACTCACCATGTCGGCGTAGCCAGCCAAAATAAGGAACGCCATTGCGACCGGAAAACTCCAGGCCAGTCCAAAACCAATCATCGCCAAAGACCAAACAGCGGCCGCAATCACGATGATCAGCCCATGCCGGGGATTCTTCAAAAGAGGCCGACATGTTAACGTCGCAATCAATGCACCCAGCGATATGCCTGAGTGAAGCCAACCAAGATAGACGGGACTGCCAAACGCGTCGGCCACCGCAGGAAAAAGAAGATTGGGCATGGAAAAAGTCATCGCGACGATGTCGACTGCATAAGTTCCGACAAGCTCCTGCCGTCCCATGGCATAGCGGAATCCCTCCCGCACGGACTGAATCGAAAACTTCGCGGCGTTCTCGACTTTAGGAATGTGACGGATCATAAGTATCGCCACAACACAGATTACAAACGTGATTGCATCTAGGAAAAAAGCGAGATCGGCTCCTCCGGCGCTGATAAGAATTCCAGCAACCGCGGGGCCACCGATCATTCCGACGTTTCCACGAAAAGAAGAGAGGACTCCGACAGCGGGCATCTCGTGCTTTTCCACAAGGCGCGGCGTGAGCGCTTCCAAAGCTGGCCGATGAAATCCGTTAAAGATCGCGAGCAACGCTGCTGCGAGCAAAATCCAACCCGCCGAAGGGTACCCCGGTTTAAGAACCGAGATTGCGATTCCCATAGCTAAAACAATAAGGGCCATACCTATTTCGCAAATGACTATTAGCTTTCGACGATCGATCGAATCAGCCAGCGCCCCACCAAAAAGCCCACCTACCACCGATGGCACGAGCTGAATAACCCCAAGAAGCCCCGTCAGAATTGTCGACTTAGTGGACTGGTACAAAATGTAGGGCATCGCTACGTAACTCATCGTCGAGCCGAAGAAACTTACAAACTGGCCAATATAGAGAAGGCGAAAATCTCGTCGCTTGAGCGGGCTTAAGTCCACCGCGCGATCCTAGACCTTGTTGCGCGGTTTTGTAAATCGACTTTACCATTCGCCGAATAACGATAGGCTTTGAACTGAAGAGCACGAGCGACAGCAAGATGAACCCGACCCAAGGAGGGAGAGTGGTTCGAAAAGTGACGCGTCTTATCGGTCCTTTATTGATCTTATTGGCCACACTCTCTCGGCCTCACGAGGCCCTCGCCGATTTCCCCTACACGCCCGAGGCCGCGACAAAGGGTTCCGTGTGTACGACCCGCGATAAGCACTTCGAAGAATTCAGATACCCCGAGCAGATCGCCTACTGCTATCGCAAAGTTTCTTCTTCGCTCAAAAAACAAATTTACGACGCCTACGGTGTTCCGACGAAATGCCGCAAGCACTACACGATCGACCACTTCTATCCGCTGTCCTTGGGCGGAACCAATCGCGCCGACAATCTTTGGCCCGAGGCCAAATCTATTAAAAACTTAAGAAAAGATCTTGAGACCGAACTTTTTAAAGAACTTCAGCGCGGAAGTATTACTCGAGCGGAAGCACTTTCGATCATTCACGAAGCAAAAATGAATCCGCCCGTTCGCGACACCGAACCACTCGACATCTGCCTCTAGCTCGACCTCCGTCGAGGGTGTAGCGACATATTACCTAGGCACGCATTGCAGAAATTTAGAAATCGTAAACAATAGGGCATGGACGAAAATTCACAACCAGGCTTAACCACTTCTCGCGATCAACGATCGATGAAGAACATTCTTCTCCGGCCTGAGTTTCAGCTCAAATACTCGTTCTATTTTGTCGGAATGACTCTCATTACGATGGCTGGTGTTTTTCTTCTCTTCCTACTTTCACTGGACGACATGATTTCGACGCTAGCTGTGGTTTACCGCATCGAACCTGAAGTGATCGGCGCAATCCAACAATCGCTTCGCACCGCCACTTTCACGACGGTGTCTGTTGCATCGATCTTCGCAATTATTTCGATCTCTTTAGGAATCGTGTTAACCCACCGCTTAGTGGGTCCCATGATCCCAATTCGCCGCCTCATACAGCAGCTGACTGTTGGAGAGTACGGTGCCCAAGGAAAACTGCGCTCTAAAGACGACTACCAAGAAGTCATGAATGAGATGAATGCGCTTTCAAAAACTTTGGCCGATCGACATCCCGAACAGAAGTCCAAAGCCTAAGCGTCTATCTATTTAGATACCGACTAAGAGACCGATTCAAAATAAAGAATGGCGCCACCATCGATCAGGACACCGCCAGCTTGATTGGTGACACGGCTTGAAATCTTAATGATGGGCTTATCTGCGCGCACGTGAAGTATTTTAATTTCCGCCGTGACTGTATCGCCAATGTAGCATGGCTCTTTGTAACGAATGTCCTGACTGATAACGATTGTTCCTGGGCCTGGAATTTTGGTGCCTGCAACACGCGACAGTAAGGCTCCCAACAGCATGCCGTGGGCAATTCGTTTTCCGAAGCGAGTTTTGCCGGCGAACTCGTCATCCAAGTGAACCGGATTGTCATCGCCCGAGAGAGCTGCGAAAGCGCGAACCATTTCGTCAGTGATGACCATCGTCACCGAATCGCTATCGCCCACTTTAAATTTAAAACCGCTTGGCATACGAAGCTTCCTTCCGGCACCGACTAGAATCGCTAATTACAGCTTTTTATCGGCGACGATTTTCTTTGCGCGTACAAACATTTCAGGAGCGACATAAATACGTTCGATCACTCGGGTCTCTTCATATTTCTGGAACACACGTGTGACTTTCTCAATCGGCACGGGCTTCTCGCGAAGATCATATTCGTCGACGACAAAAATCGGAAACGCCTCTTGATCCTGGGTTGCATGGTACTTTGAAAGTCTCGTCGCCGACGAAGAGTGAATTGTCTCAATACCTTCGCCTTTTAGTACATCGCAGATTTTCTTTGGGCGCGCGGACCCTTCCGTCGCATGGATTTCAGTCAGCATGCGAAAGGGGCGACGATCGGAAATTCGTTTGGCCCATTCATTTTTTTGAAGCGCCAAATGCTCATACAAAGAAAAGTCCGAGCAGCGAAGATAACCCTCAAGGTCCGACGGCAAGCGGTAAGAGCACTCGTCAGAATGTAGGTAGCGCTGAAGCATCTCTTCAAAAATGATACTTTTGTGATGAAAGTAAACCATCAGATACATGTGATGACGTGAGATCAAAAAATCATCAAATGTGTAGAGGGCGCGACGATTGAGAGAAAGATAAACTTTCCCTCGTTGATCGTGGAAAGTGAGATTTCCAATCAGCCAATCAAGCTCGATGCTTCCGTAATTCGTTCCACAAAAGTAAGCGTCGCGCTGAAGGTAGTCCATTCGGTCGACGTCCATTTCAGAGGACACGACTTGGGAAAGAATGGGTCGGAAATCTAAATCTTGATCGACGAAAAAATCATCGGGCGCTTTCACGCCCCGGTCGATCAAACACGCCACATGAATCCCACTCAAATCTTTCGACAGGCGATCGAGGCATTTGGAGACCGCCGAATCAGTCACCATTTTGATCGAGTAATCTTCGTGCGTCGCTTTTCGCTGAGGATCGATCGCATAACCTCGCTCGCGGTGCGCGTAGGCTTTGATGTCGAGCTCGCCAACAAGAGGCATCACATCTTCGGTCGTGTGTGAGAGAGGACCGTGACCAATATCGTGCAACAGAGCGCCCAGCCGAACCGCCCGGCGCAGCCTCGAGCGGACAGCATCGCTAGAAAATTTAAAGTTGCTGAAAATAGAATCAAAAGCGCGGCCCGCGAGGTGCATGACGCCCAAGGAATGCAAAAATCTTGTGTGCGAGGCGCCAGGAAAACTGTACTCGGCAAAGCCCAGCTGTTTAATTTGGCGCAAACGCTGAAACTCGCGAGTTTCAAGAATCGCCTCTTCGACGTCGCTCAAAGCGATCGAGCCATGAATCGGATCTTTGATTTCCATTGGATGCTTTTTTGAGCCAGTTTGTGCGTCATGTAAAGCCGCCTTTAGCCTTGCGCGCCGTGCCGGAACCCGACGAGCCATTGGCCCATGTTTAAAGCGGCTCATCACGTTGGCGCTTGGCAACCCCTTGGCCCGTTTGATCTAGTCTTCACGACCCGAAACCCCAGTGCCAGGAGGGCCAAGGCTATGGAAATTAACTCTTTCGAAATGACCGCCAAAAATCCATCCATCGAGTCTGCGTCTACAGCGGGAAATCCCGGAGCCACTGCGCCAGCCGCAATTTCCACGAAGGCCGCTTACGACAAAACTCACTCCGATGAAGTTTACTTCGAACTCATGAGACGAATTCTCGCTGAAGGCGAAGAAAAGTCCGATCGAACTGGCACGGGCACGCGAAGTATCTTCGGTCACCAAATGCGCTTTGATCTTTCAAAAGGTTTTCCCCTTCTCACGACAAAAAAGTGTCACACACGATCCATCATTCATGAGCTTTTGTGGTTTCTTAAAGGCGACACCAACATCGCTTATTTGAAGGAAAACAAAGTCGGCATCTGGGATGAGTGGGCCGATGCCGAGGGAAATCTTGGTCCCGTCTATGGTCAGCAGTGGCGCGCATGGAAAACGGCCGACGGTCGCACGATTGATCAAATCAAAAACGTGGTCGACGCGATCAAGGCGAATCCCGATTCGCGCCGGCATCTGGTGGTCGCGTTCAATCCAGGTGACGTCGACAAACAAGCGCTTCCTCCCTGCCATTCGTTTTTCCAATTCTACGTTGGCGGAGCTCAAGCGAATGGAAGACGCAAACTTTCGCTGCAAATGTATCAGCGAAGTGCGGACGTCTTCTTAGGGGTTCCCTTCAATATCGCAAGCTACGCACTTTTGTGCATGATGGTGGCTCAGGTTTGTGATCTCGACTGTGGTGAATTCATTCACACCTTAGGCGACGCTCATCTTTATTCGAATCACATGGAGCAAGCTCACCTTCAGCTGACGCGCGAACCGCGCGCGATGCCGCAGATGAAATTGAATCCGGCCGTCAAATCGATTTTCGATTTCAAATTCGAAGACTTTGAACTTGTCGGCTACGATCCGCACCCGGCGATCAAAGCTGAAGTTGCTGTTTGATGATTTTGTCCGCGATCGCCGCGATGGCGCGAAATAGAACGATCGGTGTCGATGGGGATCTTCCTTGGAAGATTCCTGAGGACATGCGTTTTTTTCGAACCGTAACGGCCGGTCACGTTTTGATCATGGGCCGAAAGACGTTCGAGTCATTTCCGTCGCTTCTGCCGAATCGCTTTCACATTGTGATCACTCGCCAAGAAAATTATGCGCCGGCAAAATCTATTGTCGGCGATAGCGATCAGTTTTTGATTGTGAGCAGCACAGAAGAAGCTCTTGAGGCTGCGGCGGCATTGATTGAAGCCGAACCCGATTGGGGCGACGAAGTTTTTAATATCGGAGGCGGCGAGATTTACGCAGCCCTTCTTCCCGACACTGATCGCATTTATTTGACGGAGGTTGACCTCGAGGTCGACGGCGACGCCCACTTCCCCCGCTGGCACCCCGAAGACTTCAACGAAGTCGAACGCCGCACCGGCACCACTAGTCTCACGAACGACATGCCCGCCTTCGACTTCGTCCGCTACGAGCGTGTGCGAAGTTAGTTCCACGGGAGAGAGTTCGATTGAGCTTGTCGCTTCGGAACAGCCGTAGCTGCAGGCTCGCCTGATCGCAATACCGTGGCATCCAGACAACTGCGGACGTTGAAACCGCGGTTCGGTCCAAGCGAAAAACCTCATCGTGAAAAAACAAAGCGTCGTACCCGCAGCGAGTAAGGCGTAGCGTTCGGCGATTTAAGATCTTAAATCGCACTTCAGGTATTTTATTTTTTCTTGACGGTACTTTGTTTCGACTTTTCGGAGGCGCACCTACAGTTCACAACTCCACTTTAGAACACGATCTAAAGCTCAGACTGGAGGCCCGCGAGCACTCCTAAAAGAATTTGCCCAGCCAGTTGGGTTTGTTTTCGAAACTCAATGGTGCCCCGTTAAGACGCGAAAATTTCTGTTTTAAAACTTGCGGTAGATTGTGTCTGACCTCGCGAGAAGAACAAAACCGTGAGGCTTGAAACACTTCGACGAAGGAAGCAGCCAATGAATACTAAGGAACTTTCAAATACAGAGCTCTTAGCCAACGTTCGCACTTTCAGAACGAATGAAAGGAATGTCTTACGAAACATTCTTGAACATATCTGCGAGATTGAAACGCGAAAGCTCTACGCAGAGATCGGATATCCGTCGGTCTACGAGTGGCTTGTGAAAGATCTTGGCTACAGCGAAGCTTCGGCCTACCGCCGAATGATGGCGGCGCGAGCACTTCGTACCGCCCCTGAGACTGCGGAAAGAATCGCTCAAAAAATTGAAGATGGATCTCTGAGTCTCGTCGCGGTTGCAAAAGTTCAATCCGCGATTCGAAACGAAGAGCGAAGAACCGGTGAGAGAATTTCTTCTGAAGCGCGATCGTTGCTTCTCGAAATGACTGAAAACAAAACGACTCGTGAAACAGAGAAAATCCTCGCGATGGAATTTCCAGAATCTCAGATGGGGTCGACGCATGCTTCGATCAGCGGGGCCTCACTGACTCATGGACATGGCGGCGCAGCGGCGGTGCATCTCAGCGAAACCGTCATGCAGGACCTTGAGCGAGTCCGCGAACTTCTGTCTCATTCAAACGTTGGCGCCTCCATAGAAGACGTCATCGCAATCGTCGTCAAAAGCTACCTCGATAAAAATGATCCAATTCGCCGCGAGGTGAAACCGCACAAAGCCTCAGATGCAAAAAACCCCACCGTGAAGAAACATAGCGTCGAACGCCAAGGTCCAGTCCAGGACCGACCGTCCTACGCAAGGTCGAGGTTCACTGCGAAACGAAAAGGCATCGCACCATCACTTGTGAACTTCGTTCGTCGGCGCGCGAGTGATCAGTGCCAATACGTCAGCGCTACGGGACATCGATGTGACTCGCGGTTTCTTATCGAGATCGATCATATTCATCCGGTCGCCCTTGGTGGATCGAATGCCGTTGAAAATCTACGAGTCCTCTGCCGAACGCACAACGGCCTGATGGCCGAAAAAATCTTCGGCCCGCGACATGTATGAGTTAGAGCGGAGCGGTTGCGGGAGAACAGAGTGCTTCGCCGCTCGCGCACGGAAGGCGACTCTACGCCGCTCGCGGTAGATTTCGCAGGCTGATTGAAGATAAACGTCGCTACGAAGAACACTCGCGATCGATTTTGTAGGTTGTGTACGCGGGTCTCGCTTAGATTGCGCACGGAACGGACCAAGCTGTACGTGAGCCGCTGAGTCGCGCGCTCAACTACGTTCGCGTTCGCGCTCGCCGAAGGTCTAGAAAATCTCATTCCGAGATAAATCGAACGTAGAACCCTCAAGCCTCATTCTGAGACGCCGATGAGTGAGATGAGAAAGAAGAACCCAAGGTTCGTTGCTAGGAAGCGACGGATCCCGCGAATCAAGGATGATTAGCGGAACTTCAAGGAGGATGTATGGGTCTGCGTATTAATACAAACGTAGCCTCGCTGAATGCTCAGAGAAATCTCACGAGCACAAAGTGGGGCCTCGATAAGAGCCTTGAGCGCTTGTCGTCAGGTTTCCGCATTAATCGTGCGGGAGATGATGCGGCGGGCTTGGCGATCAGTGAAAACTTGAGAGCGCAAGTCCGCGGTCTCAAGCAAGCGTCTCGAAACGCTCAGGATGGAGTCTCTCTCATCCAAGTCGCAGAAGGCGGCTTGAACGAGATCTCTTCGATCATGATTCGACTTCGAGAACTTGCGGTCCAGGCCGCTTCAGACACTATCGGTCCCGTGGAACGTCAGTTCCTCAACGTGGAATACGATCAGCTTGTCTCGGAGGTCGACCGAATCGCCGACGGTACTGAGTTCAACGGAACTCAACTGCTCAGCGGAACCGGTTCGGTTCTCGACTTCCAAGTCGGAACTCGAAACGATCCAAATATTGACCGACTGACTTTTGATGCTTCGAAAGCTGATGCCAACAGCGCCGCTCTGGGAGTCAATCTCACGAGTGTCGCCGACAAAGCGTCCGCGCAGAACAGTCTTTCTGCCATCGACTCTGCGATTGTCAGTGTCTCGGCGATGCGAGCGGACTTTGGAGCGATCCAAAACCGACTGCAATCAACGATCGGTAACATCGCGGTCTCGGTAGAAAACTTGTCAGCCGCCAACTCGCGAATTCGCGATGTGGATGTGGCTGAGGAAACTGCGGAACTCACTCGTAACAATATTTTGTTGCAAGCAGGTACTTCGGTCCTCGCGCAAGCGAACCAGACTTCGAACACGGCTCTCTCGCTCTTGAACAAATCGTTCCAAGGTTGATGAACTCTGACCTCACCGTAAATTCGGCGTCGTAAGACGCCAGAGATTTACAAGCTAGATGAAAGTTCGCTTTCCCTCTAGCCGCTTGACTGACTGAATCTGTTTCCTGCTATGTGGGGTTGCATCTCGCAGCCCCACAATTAACCAGGAAGTACCCGGTTCTTTTTGCAGAAACGCCGCGTCGCGGAGCTCTGGAGAATGACCGAAGTTTGATCGGACTTTGAAACTCGGTGTCCGAAGATCGGATCTTCGAATGTTGGTTTCTGAGTGTCGAAGAACTGAAGAAGACCTGAAGAAAAAATGAACTCGACACGAGGTCGATGATTCATAGTTTTTACGCGGCCCTAAAAGTGGCGCGCGGTGCGACTCTCAGCGCACAAACGAAGTGCGACTTCAAGCGCACGACACGAAGTGCCTCGACGCACTCGAACGATCACCCGAAATTTATCTACAAAAAATCCAGACCTTTTCTCGACTCTCGCGATTCACACTTTCTTCCGATTTTATTATGGGAGCTTGCATGTCGCGAGCGACCACAAACCAAGGGATGCAGAATGCGTCTCGAGGCCACGGTTGGCCATGATCAAGGAGGATCACGAATGACACAAGGAGGATAGAATGGGTTTGCGTATTTCTACCAACGTAGCGTCTTTGAACGCACAAAAGAACTTGGTGGGTACACAGCGTGATATGGCTCGAAGCTTGGCTCGTTTGAGTTCAGGAGCCCGAATCAATCAAGCTGCAGATGATGCCGCAGGTCTCGCGATCAGCGAAAACTTGCGAGGCCAGATTCGTGGTCTGAGACAGGCTAACCGTAACGCGAACGATGGTATCTCCCTCGTTCAAGTTGCGGAAGGCGGTCTCAATGAAGTGTCGAACATGATCATTCGCTTACGCGAACTCGCTGTTCAAGCTTCATCAGATACCATCGGCGACACGGAACGAAAGTTCCTCGACGTCGAGTACCAGCAGCTGAAGTCCGAAATTCAACGAGTCACGGAAGTGACGAAGTTTAATGGACGAGATTTGCTGAACGGAACTGGTGGTGTGATCGATATCCAAGTGGGAACGAACAACGATCCTTTCAAAGATCGAATTTCGTTCAACGCTTCGGCAGCGAATGCCAGCCTTGAGTCCCTTGGACTCACAGCTGAGTCACTCGCTGAGAAGACAAGTGCTCAAAGCAGTATGGATGTTCTCGATCGAGCTCTGGTTTCGGTGAACGCAATTCGCGCCAACTTCGGCGCGATGCAAAACCGACTTCAGTCGACGAGTGCAAACATTATGATCTCGGACGAAAACCTGTCGGCAGCGAATTCTCGAATTCGTGACGCTGATATCGCGGCCGAGAGCGCTGAGATGACTCGAAATAATATTCTGATGCAGGCGGGAGTTTCGGTTCTTGGCCAAGCGAATAATATCTCGAACATCGCACTAAAGTTGCTCGGTTAAGGTTGAGGTCACAAATGACAACGATGATGCAAGAATGGTCTTCTAGTCTGCTGTTGGTCTCTGGATTCGGGGTCGCTTTGATCGCCGGTCTTATTCTCTAAAAGTTTATTACAAAACATTAAGAGGGCTCATTGGGCCCTCTTTCTTTTTGCCGCGTTCCGTTACAGTGTCTAGACCTAGTTCCAGTTTTGCCAGCGCCGCCGAGGCGAACTTGCAGCCACCACTCCAAAACGTAATTCTCTTTAACTATCAAATAGTATCCTACAGGTTTTGGAGATGGAGTTTCCTATGCCGGTCGACACGCAGAATCTGACATTCTTCGAATCATCGAAGCTTGAGTTCCACATTCTCCCCGGTCACCCTCGGCCAGGTTATTCAAAGCGCGACCTACACAACAGAGCGTATCGCCACTTCAAGTCGGTTTGGCTTCGGACACTCAACCGGCGCGCCGGCGAGGGCGTCTTCGATGCTTATGCCTTCTTTCGACAGGACTACATCATGGTCGTGACTCACGAAACCGACGTCGTTGCTCAGCTATTCGCTAGCTTTCTTCACCTAGATTCAGAAATTACTTATGATCTGGGCTACTTTGAAAACTTCAAAGAAAACGCTGTTCGTGTTCTTAGGGAAGAAAATGCACCAAGCCTGATGACGCTCGAGTACGCTTCGATCAACCCGAAATTTTCGCAAAAACGGATTGGCGGTCTTTGCTTGGGGCAGGTCATCTCAAACCTCGGCTACATGTTCGCGATGACGTTCGACATTGACGCAACCACCGGCATGCCTCGCCGGCTTTCAGGCACCAACGAAAAAATACTTCGCTCGGGGTACCGTTTGGTGGACTCGTTAAAGAATCGATGCGGCCTCTGCGTCGATATCGTTCTCGGGTTCCGAGGAAGCTTGCGACCCGACGACGAACCGGCCGTTCAAAGCCTCATCGAAACACTTTGGAAAAACCGTATCGACTCAACAGTCGCGCCTGCGATCGATTCAACAATCGATTCGGCTCAAGATCTAAATCACCACACTTCCCAAGAAAGGGACACCCATGAATCTGCAAGAGCTTAAACTGACCTATTCCCAAGTAATGAAAGAGACCGCTCAGTTCGTCGCCGATTTCGATTGGACCGACCATGCCTGCTACACAATGTGGCTTGCGCAATCCTTTCACTTCGTTAAACACAGTACCAGACTTCTTGCGATGGCCTCAGCCCATGCCCCGATTTCCAATGAACCCTTACATCGCCGAATGAACGACCATTTAAAAGAGGAACTCGGCCACGAAAAGCTGGCACTCAATGACCTACGCGCCTTGAACATCGCGATCGAAACAATTCCAGAGCTCTTCGAAACCCGCGCGTTCTATCAAAGTCAATACTACTGGATTCAACAGACGAACTCGTCGTCGTTTCTTGGCTACATTCTATTTCTGGAAGGACTTGCGGCCCAACAGGGTCCTGAGCTTCTGACGGTTTGTTTGCAGGCCTTCGGACCAAAGGCAACCATGTTCCTAAAAGTCCACGCGGAAGAAGATCAGGGTCATATCGAAAAAGCCTTTGCGAGTCTGGCAAATCTCCCCGAGACCGAACTGGATTTAATTGCCATTAATATGCAGGAGTCCGCACAGCTCTATCGCAACATGCTCAGTGAAATCACGGCTCTTACGAAGGCCAGCTCTGCAACAAATGCCTCGAGCACGCGCACTAAAGTAACTCCGATTTATATCGCTAATTAATTCGAGAAATCGATGACCCTGCCAGCAAGTAGCTGACTTGCTGGTGGGAATCCATGAGCGGTGCGAAGTATTTCATTTTCACCGAAAACTTGCGCCCCGAACCACTCATTTTTTCGACGCCAACGTGCTCATCGATATTTAGATCTCGAGCCACGGTTTTCTGACTGAAGAGTTTCGAAACTTCGTTGGAAATCTGCTCGGAGATAAAAGGATTTCGGTCATACAGATCTGTCCAAGGAAACAACAAGAGTTCGGAGAGGCTGTAGGTCGTCAAGTTGCAGAATTCGAAGTTGCGAAAAACCTGGCGGCCCGAAGCATCGTAGATCTCAATCGAATCACCAGACGACATAAAGTCAAAGAGATCACTGGGAGGCCTAACGCCCAAGCGGGAGATGGCACACCATACAAGACGCAAGTCATCGCGGAGTCGAAACTGGTTGTTTGCAGAAGCTTGGCATATGTCTCGAAAGAGCTCAAGCCGCGATAAGAACTCGTTGCGAGCGTCCGAGGAGATGCTTCTTAACTCGCTGAAAACTCCTTCGCCATTTTCTTTTTGAAAAAGTCCGTATGGTCGGCCCACCATCGCAAGATCGCCGATGATCTCTTGCATACATTTGACGACGGAATCGATATTATCGAATTCGACATTAGAATTCACAGACCACTCCTGCGTATATCCGTTAGGCCTTTCGAGAGCGGGACTTAAAAATTTTGGCACCGACTTCGTTTTCGTAAGCCAAAATCATTAAATCGTACAACTCGCGCTTGGAAATACCCAGAAACTCACAGAGCTTAACTGCGGTCTCGATTGAAGGCTCGCAGAGTCCGCGCTCAAAATTAGAGACATACTGAGCTGTCGAGTGGCCGAGGGCGCGCGCTGTCTCAAGCTGAGTGCGCCCGTTGCCTATTCGCCGTTCTCTCAACAACTGTGACAATGGGCTTAATTTTGAAGTTACCGCCACGATACCCTCCGGAAAGTATTTGAAACTCGTACTTGTTGCGCCGCACGATATGCTCTCTAGCTTGCCCAAGTCAAGGTCCTTCGTAGCCCCGAAGCCCTGAATTAGCTATCCTCCGTGCCTTCTTTGGGATAAATAGTATATATTTATTTGATTTTGTTCAAGGTATGTTGCGAATTGTCTCAATTGAGGACGCCCAGCGACCCCATGAGATCAAAGGAATTTGTCTATGGAATTTCTCTCAACTCAACCCTCCCAATCTGAGACCTTCGAAGACATAGTCACGGCGGCCCGAGAAGCCTGTAGGGCTCCCCTGGCGGTCATTACCATCGCCGATGAATATCGCGACCGCATCCAGCAAGAAACCGGTTTTGAATTCCCACGAACGACATTCGACACAGTTTTTTTTCAAAATATACGATGCCCTTTGAAGCCTTTGATCGTGGAAGATCTTTTGGACGACGAACGGTTTCGAAACCTCAGTTTCGTTTCAGGCCCGCAAGCATTCCGATTTTTTTGCGGGCATCGCCTATACAATTGACGATGAGATTGTCGGAACCTTCTCTGTCATGGATAGAGAGGTGCGCAGCTTAACTACTCAGCAGATACAGGCTCTTATTTTCCTCTCTTGCCAAGTTGCTGAAAGAATTGAAATCCACAGGATCCAACGGCTGCGCCGACTCGCTGAAGATCAGCTGGAACAGCATAAGTTGAATACAATCGCCTTTTTTAAAATGGCGGCTTTGGGCGAACTGGCGAGTGGCATTGCTCACGAGATCAATAATCCGCTGGCAGCAATAATGGCTCGGGCCGGACAGCTAGTCGATATTGCTGATCAGGAGCAAGATCCGAGGCAGCAAATCAAAGCAATCGGCCAGCAGATCGAGAGAATATGCCTTCGGATGGCCCGAACCGTTAATTCAGTAAAAAACTTTGCGAGAAATGAGGAAACGGAGCCGAAGGTCGACGCGAGCGTACCGACACTTATCGATACGACGATAGACATCTGCCGTGAAAAATTTAAGGGCGATGTACGACTCGAGGTTTCGATCTCAGACATTTTATTATCCGCCGATGGTGTCCGACTCTTCTGTCATCCCATCCAGATTTCACAAGTTCTTCTCAATCTCCTTTCCAATGCTCATTATGCGGCGATGTTGTCTGACGAAAAGTGGGTCCGAATCAACGTCACGGACCACACGGACGAAGTGGAGTTTTCGGTCACCGACAGCGGTTCAGGGATTTCAACGGAACTACGAAAGAAGATTATGCAGCCGTTTTTCACGACAAAGCCGGTCGGCCAAGGAACTGGAATTGGACTCAGCATCTCAGCCAAAATTGTAAACGAGCACGGGGGCGAATTGAGCCTTGATGAAACGTCGTCCGAGACAAGATTTGTGTTTCGGCTCCAAAAACGAGAGCGTGCAAATACTTGAGCCGGGCGCTCCGCTTATTTCTTGATGTAATTGCGAAATGCGGCCAAGCCCAAAGCACCCGCGAGGCCGTAAAAAATCGCCGACAGCAGCGGGATACCAAAGATCAATGCACCACGATCAATAAACATCGTGGCGCTCCCAGAAATCATAAGACCTGCGATCACCAAACCCAGGAACATGAGGTTCGATGAACTCTCAAGCGACTTCTTAACTTCTTCAAGTTCAACCAAGCTCAAGCGAAAGGCGAAGTCTGGATGATTCACGCGCCTTACGAACTGGCGCAACTGGCGCGGAAGAGTTCGAACCAGCATGGCCGAGTCTCGCCCGAAGCCCATCGCATCTTCTTTCATGCGCTGGGGATCTACTTTTCCGCGAACAAGCTCGTCGGTAAACTCAAGCGCATGCGGAAGCAGATCGAAGTCTGAACGGATGATACGCCCCATCCCTTCGACCGTGACAATCGACTTGAAAAACAACATCAGCTCGCTGGGTAGAACAAGCCGATGTTTCGCGGCCACGACAGTGGTCGACATAAGAAGTCGTCCCAAGTTGACGCTCTTAAGGTTGAGGCCAAAGTGCGGCGCCAAAAGATCCTGAAGGTCCCGCGCGAAGTCATCGATGTCGATGGCTTCGTTAAAAGGAGCAAGATCCACGTACTCGTAGGCCAAACGTTCGTAATCTTCTGTGTAAAGTGCCACGAACATATTTGCAATTGCGTCGCGAACGCGTTGATTGAGTCGGCCAACGATTCCAAAATCGATGAGGCCCACACTGCTGTCCGGCATGACAAACAGATTACCCGCGTGAAGATCGCCATGAAAAAGTCCATGAAGAAAAACTTGGCGAAAGTAGCAGCGAACTCCGGCACGCATCACTTCGTCGCGGTTGAGACCTTCTTGTTGAAGTGCCGCCGGCTGCGACAGCGCAATTCCCTCGAGAGCTTCAAGAACAAGAACTTTCTGTCCTGAATGCTCAAGATACACATGCGGAATTTTGACTGTCGGATCGTCCCGAAAATTTTGTTGAAAACGTTTGATGTTATTGGCCTCGACGATAAAGTTCGTCTCAAGTTCCAGAGTTTTAAAAAACTCATCGACGATGCCAACAGGATTAAAGACCGCGGCTTCAGGAACAAATGCCGCCAAACGCTCGGCCAAAAAATAGAGAACGCCGACGTCATTTTTAATTACTTCAAGAATGCCCGGTCGCTGAACCTTGACGACAACCTTCGCCCCGCCGACGGCGCCCGCTGAGCTTTTCAAAACAGCTCGATAAACCTGAGCGATGCTAGCGGCACCGATCGGATTCGTATCTATCTCACTAAAAACATCATCCAGATTTCTGCCGTACTGATGCTCCAGCGTCGACCGCATTTGCTCAAACGGCAACGCTCCGACCCGGTCATGGAGACGCTTAAACTCTTCGACAAATTCTTCAGGTATCAGATCGGGTCGCGTCGCCAAAAGCTGACCCAGTTTTACAAATGTAGGACCCAACTCTTCAAAGGCCATACGAAGGCGTTCGGCGGGCGTGTATTGATCCGCATCAATACCGCTAAGCCTCTCGACGAGAAAGCGCCCCAAGCGAATTCGTTCTGCGATGTTTTGAAAACCATAACGAGCAAAGACGCTCGCAATGGTGCGAAGCCTTGCCGCGTTTCGAAGCGCCGATCCGCCACGACGTCCCCGTCGTGTGTTTCGACGCGAAACGGTCACTTGCGACCTCGACGACCATTGGATTTATTTTTCCCAGCCGGCCCGCCCGGTTTTTTACCGCCAGATTTCGACGGCCCACCTTTTACAGGAACTATAGGAGACGGGACCGCCGGTGGCGCCCTGCGGTCACCGACGCGACGATCCGTCGCAGAGGCTGCATGGCGCTCGGCGCCCTTCGCAGCGCGTCCTCGGCCTGACTTCTTCTTGCTGGAGCGGTCGGAGCTCTTAGAGTCGGGACGACGATTGGATTTTCGACCGCTCGAAACAAGTTCTTCCGCAGCCACGGCTAATTCTTCGACATCCATTTCATCATCACCAAGAACGACAAGCGCTTCTTCCACCTGCGCATCTTCGTCCTCGATCGTGAAATCAATCTTACCAACATTTACGTCGACCTTTGCCACCGTTACACTCAGTGCATCGCCCAGCTTAAAGACTCGTCCCGTGCGGCGGCCATAAAGCCGCATATTTTGATCATCAAAGACCCAGCGGTCAGGGCCCAGCGACTCGAGTTTAACCAGACCGTCGACTTCGAATTCTCGAAGTGTCACAAAGATTCCAAACTTCGCGACCGACGTGATTGACCCCTCCAGCGTTTCGCCAAGATAGCGGCGGATGAATCGAGCTTTTTTAATCGCGATGACAGAGCGTTCGGCTTTCACCGATCGCTGCTCGCAGGCCGACAAGTGCGTCGCTGCTGACGTGATCTCTTCGATCTCCATGCCCTGATTGCGGTAGCGCGGATAAAGCACAGCTTTAATCAAGCGATGCGCGATCAAATCAGGGTAGCGCCGAATCGGCGACGTGAAGTGCGAGTAGTGCGTAAACCCAAGACCAAAGTGACCGATATTGTCCGAGCTGTATTTCGCTTGATTCATCGCCCGCAACGTCAAAACACTCAAGATCTGTCCGCCCGGAATTGCGTTGGCGGCCTGAAGTGCTTTCGTAAGTTTTTTCTGAAGCCCCTGCCCGTGGCCGATCTTTCCTTTGCCGGGACCAAGAAGATTCCACAGCATTTTTTCGACGGCCTTGATGTTGTCTTCATTTGGCTCTTCGTGAATGCGATAAATTCCGTGAATACGATTGTCGGTGAAAAATCGCGCGGTCGCGATATTTGTAAGAAGCATCAGCTCTTCAATCAAACGGTGCGCGAACAGACGAGTTGCGCGGACCACATCGATAGTTTCGCCGCTGGAATCGACAACGACCTGAGTTTCAGGGATTTCAAGCTCGAGCGATCCCTCGCGGAATCGTTTCGCCATGAGAATCTTAGCGAGATCCGCACAGCGAAGAATGTTTTCGCAGACGCCATCCACCGCAGCGAGCTTAGCGCTTGGTTCACCGTCGATAACTTCTTGCGCTTCGCCGTATGTGACACGCGCTTTGGAATTCATCACGCCTTCAAAGAATCGATAGTCTTGGATCGCTCCTTGAAAATCGAGCTTCATCTCGCAGACGAAACACAAGCGGTCCACTTCGGGCTTAAGACTGCAGAGCTCGTTTGAGAGTTCCTCAGGCAACATGGGTACGACGAAATTTGGAAAGTACGTGCTGGTCCCGCGCGAATAGGCGTCTTCGTCGATCGCACTGGTCGGCTTTACGTAGTGTGAAACATCGGCAATGGCGACCAAGACTCGAAACCCTTGCGTCGTATTCTCGACAAAGACGGCGTCATCAAAATCGCGCGCCGTGGCTCCATCGATAGTGATCAAGGCGGTCGAACGTAAATCCTCGCGCCCAACGCGGTCCGCAGCCGACACTTCGGTCGCAAGCGCCCCGGCTTCGCGCTGAGTAGGAAAAGAAAATTCGTTGGGAATTCCTTTTTCATGGATCACACGAATGACATCGTTGAGTGGATCTTCCACATCGCCAATGACAGCAATCACGCGGCCTGAAAGAGGTTTGTCGTTCGATGCATAGTCCGTAATTTCAATCGCGACCCAGTCGCCCTCTTGGGCGCCTTTTGAATCTTCCGTAGCGATGCGAAGATCCATTCCCCAACCGCGACCGTCGTCCTGGATCACTCCGTAACGGCGATCCACCGGAAGAAATTTACCGACGATTCTTGCGTGAGCTCTAGAAATCACTCGCTTCACTTCACCAAACATGCGCTCGGAGCCTGACGAACCGCGGTCCATGGGACGCGCGCGGAAGACTTCAGCTTCGACACGATCATTGGTCATCACTCCCGACATGTACTGCCGAGAGATGTAGATATCTGGCAACGAAGCATCTTCAGGAATTAAAAAACCAAAACCATCGGGATGACGTTTGATAGTTCCCGTGACGTAAAGCTTATTTCCATCGCGGCGAGCGTCCTTCGAGGCTCGGCCCGGAGGTGTCGCTGCTTTTTGCGGGCCTGAAACTGGAACATTTCCCGTACCGATGGCGCGCGCACGAGGCCAACCCGGATCAACAGTTTCACCTGCACGCGACTCTTTCGATTGTTGAGACGTCCCGGATTTTTCAAAAGGAGATCGGTCATAAAACTTTTGTGGTTCGGGCGCCGCAGTGGCTCCCGAAATCGATCCTGAGACCGGCATCGAGGGCACCGATGTGTCGACCGGAGGACGCATCACGGGTCGCACGCTGGATGGAATTCTACTTTTTGGAATGGCGGCATCGCGAGCCACAGGGCTTGAAGGCGAACCTTCCGGCGGCGGTCGAAAACTCATGACCGCCTGATATTGAACGGACCGGCGAGCGGGCTTTGACGCTTCGCTCCCCGAATCGCCTCGAGATTCGATTCGACTTGGTGGTGAAAAGCGCGACTTTGCGGCTCCCCCACCATCGAGCACATCGCGAAGACTGCGCCCATTTTTTATACTCGTGTCGCTTTTGCTGCGACCACTTCCTGCTTTCGAGCCATCCGATCGCGAATCTGAACGCGAATCTCCTCCAGCACCTGATGCTGAACCTCCTGATACTCGTCGCCCTGAATCTCGATCCGAACCGCGGCCTCTTGCCATGGGATCAAAAGTAACATTGCCAAAGGCCGAAATCCAACGGCAAACGGGCTTTGGACCCGATGTAATTCTGTAGATGACTGGGCGTCGCGTTTTGGCTAAGCGTAGTTTCGCTCTTTTGAGCATTTCCGCGTCCGTGCCCGGGTGGTGGAACTGGTAGACACGCGTGGTTCAGGTCCACGTTCCGAAAGGTAGTGCAGGTTCAAGTCCTGTCCCGGGTACCACATCAGTCAGAAATAAAAAAACCGGCCCGCAGTGGTCGGTTTTTTTATTTCTTTCGTGTCTATGACAGGACTTGAAGGGAGCCGACGTCTTTGCGTTGGATGCGACCGATAGGAGCATCAAACGCAAAGTGGCAGCGCACGATGCGCTGACAAGTCGGCGGGGCGGTCTGCAGCGAGCGCCCCGGACGGGCGCGAACGAAAGACCAAGTCCTGTCCCGGGTACCAAAATAAAAGAGCCGACCCGCGTGGTCGGCTTTTTTATTTTGTCTGTTGGTGTCGCTTCTGCCGCCGGCCTGCGCTGCTCGCTGCACGTTTGCAGCGAGATTTTCTTGGTGTCGCTTCGGCCGCCGGCCTGCGCTGCTCTGGTGTCGCTTCGGCCGCCGGCCTGCGCTGCTCGCTGCACGTTTGCAGCGAGATTTTCTTGGTGTCGCTTCGGCCGACGGCCTGCGCCGGAAGTGAAACTTGGGTCATTCAAAGGCCCGATAAACCGTCGTTTCAATTTGAGATTGTGGCCAGGTTCCCTATATTTACGTCCGTAAAAATAGTTCGGCCAACGACCGCCTCCGAAACTCGCTGGTCGCATGTCGAAAGCTTAAACAGCCGGATTTCTTCCCGTTCAGGTTTAATGAGAGCCCATTCCGAAGTGTCTCGTTCGGAGACACTTTCCCTGTTTTGGCACAGCTTGCATCTATAATGATTATCTAAAATTAAATGGAGGTTCTGAAATGAAAAACGCAACAACACTTCTCTCTTCAAGCTTCGCTCTGATCATCGCAGCAATGTTAACAGCACAAGTCGCTCACGCAGGACCCGATTCGCAATCAGAACTTAATGAATTCCGTGCTCGTCAGATCCAAGACGAAACGGCCCGGAACGATAGCCTCATCGCCCAGCGCAACCGCGCAAATTTTCTCCGAGCTAACGAAGGTCGACAAATCGCGGACCGCGGCTATGCTATCGCAAAGACTGGAACTCAGACCGAAATCGATGCTTTCCGTGAAGCTCACCGCGGCGATTCTCGCCTCAATGGATCGGGCGTATGGGATGCACTTAAAGATCGCTCACGCGCGCTGAAGAGCCCCGTCGCAAAAGGCGCTCGCAAGATTCCCGTCGTTAAGGCTGTTGCGGCTGGTCTCGGCGCTTACGGTGTTATTAGCAGCAACGCCGCGACAGTTGACAGCACTACAGCCGATGGCGCTCTTCGAGCGACAGGTACGGACTTAAAGAATCCCGAAGTTACCGAAGCGCAGGACGAACCCGCAACTTTCACGCGGTCAAAGTCGCAAACAGCGCGCTAAGAAACTCTGCCTCAACTAACGATTAGCTTCGATCCTCGAAACGCCGCTCTCACCAGCGGCGTTCTTTATTTATTTTAAGAAACGCCCCACCGAAAAAATCGTGAGGCCCATAACGGCTTGTGTGATGGCTGACTCTTGCGTCGAACGCATACCCTCTTCAGCCCCACCGAAATCACAAAGAGAAGAAACTCTTTTGGTTGGATCCGGAGCATCCGCGGTGACGGAACAGAGTTTCGTCTTAAAAAAATAGTCGCGAAGACCGTTACTGGTCGTCGTCACACTGGCCGCCATCATCGTTGTCGATGCGGCCGGCGAAAAGCCCTTCACGAACTGCGACACATTCGTGCCGACCGTCTTCACGACAGTGCCCGATCTCGCAAACGACAACGCGGTCAAACCGCCGGCTCCGGCAAAGGCCAATCCCACGACCGACTCCCAGAATGGCGCTTTGAGATAACGTGTCACCAGGTTTTCGTGAAGCTCTTGAATAATCAAACAGGCATCGCCTCGACGCTCGAGCGGCATCTGCGCGAGCGCTTGAGTCACGTAAGGAAGCAGGAGAGTAATTTCCTGCGGGACCTTTTTTTCAATTTTTCCGATGTCATCAGCCATTTGCCGATTGAGAATTCGAAAAGCTGACGAGATTGATTTTGCATCTGGAGTCTCACCAAAAAGAGAAAGAATTGGTGCTCCCGAAAGAATCTTATAGGACCGCCGGCGTGCGTCCTCTTTGGCCTCGGCGCTTAACGAATCCAAATCTGATAACGAATCCCTTTCAGCTTGTGAAAGCGGAGCAAGCTTTTCAGCTGCTTCCTTTCGTCCAACCGTTGGAAAGTAGACAGAGACCAAACGCGAAAGGCTCGATCGATCGGGTTTGATTTCCTTGCTGTTGACCTGATCAGTTCCGATCGCGAGGAGCAGGCGCATGGATTCAAATCGCTTTTGCAGATCCGGAACGTAATCGGCGGCAAACCCACGGCAGCGCTGGGGCTTTGTCGTCCCGCCCGCGTATGCGTCAACTTGATTTGGCGTCATCTCTTCCGGTTTCAGCTTCGGACCAGAAGGTTGACTTGAAATAAAGCTCTCAAGCTTTTCCGCGCAGTAAAGAGCATCGCGCGCGAAGTCTTGCTGGCTCTTCATATCTCGCACCAACAGGTCTGTCGCACGGCGGACGACATCTTGAAAAATCGGCGGCACTTTTGATTTGCGGAATAGTGGGTGAGAGGGCGCTGAATCGGCAGCCTCGAAGGCCGAACAATTGTCGCTGCTTTTGTTGCGATTTAATCCCTGAAGGTTCCCAAGGAAGTCCCCCATATTGTCATCGACACCAGGGAAAACTTTTAACTTCATGGCCGTGCTGATTTGATCCCGAGTGATTGTTGTCGGAAGTCCCTCACACGATTTTTTAAACTGTTGAAGCTTCACAACGTCAATCGGCCCGGTCGCGCTGGGCGCATCGGCTTTCGACGGAGAAAGACATACTACGAACGACGCTAATGAAAGAACTCCACCGAAAGCGCCGGCCACCCGCGACTTCATTAAACTAGTTTACGGGACGCCCACAGCTTCACAAGTCGAGGTGTGGTGCTCAGCCAGCCGACGGTGCCTTACCGGGACCTTGGTCGCCTTCGGGTGCTGCGACAGAGATCACAAACTTCTCAATTCGGCTAAGAACTTCGATCGAAATACCGACTTCGGCCGAAATTTTCGCGTGGATTTCGGCCGGTGTGAAGGCCTTCATTCCAGGATGAGGTCCGGAGAGATGTTCGAAGGCGTCCGCGTAACTTAAAAGCTGAGCTTCGATGGGGATCTTGTGGGCTTGAACTTTACCTGGAAATCCGCGTCCGTCGACGCGCTCGTGATGTTTTTCAATCATCTCGGCGATCAACGGAATCAAGGTCACACGTTTTTCCCGCAGAATGCTCAATGAAAGGCGAGGATGTCCATGGTACGTCGCCAACACCTCGGGCTCAAGATCGGCGCAATTGAAAACGGAAACTTCGTCGCCAACGCCCTGTTTGCCGATATCGTGAAAAAGCCCTGCGATAGCGACTTCTTCAGGTTTTCCTATTCCGGTCGCCATACTCAAAAGACTGGCTATCGTTGAAACCGACTGGGCGTGAGAGTAAGAGTCGCCACCAGTTCCCAAAATCTCGCGAAATTTAGAGCGGAGATCGAGCCCCGTTTTTTTGATCACATAGCTTTCGACAACCTTTTTGGACTGCTCCAGAAGGTCTCGTCCCTGCTCAAGATCGCCACTCGTCGTCGAAACATCCAGAAATGAGCGGAACAAATTGCGAACATTCGACTGAAACTGTTCCTGCTTTTCAGTTTCAGAAACAGCGTCATTTCCCGCTAACCCCAAACTCATCATTTGCTCTGCGGCGAAATCATAAAATGCTTCAACTTCGCGAACGTCGATAAACACAGAATTTATATTCTTCGACTTTAACGTTTCTGCTTTTTTATCGGAGAGAACTCCGTCTTTTGTGAGTTTCACATACTTGTTGTTCAGCGGAAGAAAAGTTCGAACCTCAAATGGCAATTTCTGGTTGGACTTAATGTCCACGACCTTAACAGCTTTGTACTTCTTGAAGGCGCTGAGTTTATTGACCTTGACGGTCTCGATGCGCTCTTCGATTCGTTTTATGTCCATGGGAAAAAGAAAGGTGTCGGTGAACCCGTTTTTTTTCAAGTTGGTCAGATCAAAAGTCGACCGTTCGCTTGTAACAAAATTGATGTGAATACCAGCATAGGACGAACTGAGAGCCTGACCGATTTCGAATTGACTCAGTTCTTTGATCGCCGAAGAAACGAGAACGAGCATCCCCGGTGGAAGCTGTATGCTCTCAATCAATTCCTCAACTTCTGCGGGAGTCGTTATTGCGCGAACGCGCAGGTCTGAAGTGAACGGCTGAATTGCTTTCGATGTCGTGTCGTCGACGCCGATCATCAAAAGATCAAATTCAGTGCTTTGACTCATAGATTCCTAGGCCGCGTGGCGTTTTTTATAAACCTGTTCGAGCTTCTCTTTCAAAGATTCGAACGTGAATGGTTTGAGAACATAGTTGTCAACACCTGCCGCCATCGCCTCGCGAACCTGCGCGACTTCGCTCTCTGCGGTCAGCAATACAAATGGGAGTTCTTTAAATCGATTGTCGGAACGCACGCGCTTTAAGAGTTCGAGCCCCGAGCAATTTGGCATGTTCCAGTCAGACACCACGAGCCCGACATCTGCCGTCTCTTGGAGTTTTACCCAACCCAATTGACCGTCAGCAGCTTCTTCAATGTTGCTGTAGCCCATTTGCATCAAACTCTTTTTCACAAGTTTGCGCATCGTCATCATGTCGTCGACAACCAAAATTTTAATCGATGAATCAAACACTGCAAACCTCCGGCTATTTCTCGAACTCAACTTCTATATGAAACGCACCAGCTGACATCACAAACGGAACGATGACCGCCGGCTTCGGCCCCGACTTCTGTAGCCTTAGGTTTTCACCAAACGTCACTTTTGGCAAAGTCGGCTGAAAATTATGGCCCTTTGGATTCAAGTCAGTCTTAACTGCACCGTAGATAATATTGACCAGCTCACTGACAGCATCTTCAAGCTCTGGTGTGATCTCTGTGTGTTTCTCGTTAAACATATTCTCGTAAACTTTTAGAAACACAGGTTTCGACATACAAAGAGCGAAATTTCCCGCCCATCCATTTGAGATCAAAGGCATGACAGCGGCTATAGTCATGCCTTCGACGTCTTTGGTCTTTAAGTAAGGATTCTGAACTTGCAGTGGTGTGTGGCACTGGACTTCAAAGGTCAGTTTCGTGCCGCGAATTAATGCCTTAACAAACTCCGTGTCGAGGCTCGACATTTTCGAGCTCGTCTTTTTTTGATCGGCAACCACGTCCGCAAATGACGGCACTGGACCAAAGACCGCATCCATCCCATCAGCGCGCAGTTGCCGGAGCAGATCGTCCGACTCGACGATGGTGAAAACAACTTTGCCATCAGGCTTCAGCAAACTTTTCCACTGAATCACTGCGCGGTAGAAATCCCGACTCAGATGAGTCACTTGGGCGAAGTCCAAAACGAAGTGCGTGCACGAGCTCATTATCCAAACTTTGGATTGATCAAGAAACACAGCGGTGGCCGCAGCATCCAGCTTTTGTGGGCATTTGATTCGAAATATTTCGCCGACGGTTTCGTTCGAAAAGTGACTCAAGTTGAAACGCCTCTGATAAATTGTCTTTATGAATGCCTGTTGGTCGCGAGCGCAGACTGACTCATCGACCTGTTCTCTTATCGGCATAAACTCGCTCATTCTAAATTTACAAATCTATAAGTTACGCGCCTCAATTCGACGCAAAAGACGTCACTTTTCGTTTTTCAAACGGTGTCACTTTGCTTCGCTCACCCGGTTATGGAAGATTCCGACGCCCACCGGTAACGCTAAGCGCAGCGACTATCGGGCGCCTTATGCCCCCGAAAAACCATTGCGCGCAGCGCGAATGCCTTAAAAAAAGTCGAATCAGAGCTTCTGTTCGACTTTCATTGAGGCACGAAAAGTGCCTCTTCGTAGGCGCGACAACTGAAGCGCGGTCACTGAAGTGCGCATCCTGGGGGGGATCACATGAATACATCAAACAGAAAAACGGCGAAACTTTTAGTGGGCTCAACTTTCTCCGTCTTGGTCCTGTTGGCGGGCCTTGCCTGCACGCCGTCCTCAAAGATCGCTTCGACGCCGTTTCGCGTGACACAAGATGTTTCGCCGATCTTTAGCACGCGACCTGATACGGCAACGCACTCTTACTTCCTTGTAAAGTTGAAGAGCCCGCCACTTCATAAATTCATCGATCGCTCGAGTGGAGCGAACATAGTCGATGCGACCGCACTCAAAGCGCTAGAAAAAGAGCAGAGTGATTTACTTCAACAACTCCAAGCGCTTTCCCCCGATATCAAAATCGTCTACCGTTACCGAATTATTTTAAATGGCATTGCGATTGTCGCTCCGACCGCGCTCGTTGATAAGATCGGCGCTTTTGGTGGCGTGTCGCATATCGAAAGCGCTGGACGATTTGATCGTCCGGTTCTTCCCAGTGAAAATCTGATCACCAACACGGCCCTCACCAAAACTCTTCACGCTCGAAACTCCGTAAAATATATCGGTGGCGAAGAAGCTCATGCGAGAGGCGTTCGCGGCCAGGGACTAAAAGTCGGCGTTATCGACACAGGCATCGATTACACGCACGCCATGTTTGGCGGAGCTGCCACTGAAGCAGCGTTTAAAGCGGTTGATCCGAGCCAACCCTCGACAAGTTTCCCCAACACAAAAGTCACCGGTGGATTTGATTTCGTCGGAACTCAGTACAATTCGGGCTCTCCCGTCTTTGCGAATACGATTCCTCGCCCCGATGTAAATCCGATCGATGAAGCTGGTCACGGCACTCATGTCGCCGGCACAGTTGCGGGTCTTGGAGACGGCGTAGAAACGTACAATGGTGTTGCTCCCGACGCTGAACTTTATGCGCTGAAAGTCTTTGGTGCCGACGGCTCGACCAGTGACACTGCTGTCATTGCGGCCCTCGAATATTCTGCAGATCCCAATGCCGATGGAGATCTTTCTGACCGGCTTGATGTCGTGAACCTTTCTCTTGGTTCAGGCTTTGGCAGCGGTCACATCCTATACTCTGAAGCTATTCAGAATCTTTCGCTCGCCGGAACAGTCGTTGTTGCGTCGGGTGGCAATAGCGGCGATATCCCCTACATCGTTGGATCACCGGGCGCTTCGGACGATGCAATTTCGGTCGCAGCTTCCGTCGATGACATGGATCAAAACTGGAAGTTTCGCGCGGCGAAGTTTTCGACCGTCGATAACCCGTCTCTTCTTGTCGAAGCGATCGAAGGTACGGTTGGAAAACCTCTGGCCGACAGCGGACAAATCAAAGCGTCGATCGTTCCCGGCGGCATCGCCGACAAAGACTTCACACCCGAACAAGCCGCATTACTTCAAGGTAAGATTGCCCTTCTTGACCGCGGCGTCGTGGGTTTTGCCGACAAAGTAAAACGTGCTCAGGAGGCGGGAAGCATCGGCGTTGTGATGGTCAACAATCAACCCGGGCCTGCGATTTCCATGGGCGGTGCTGAAAAGCCCTTCGACATCCCAGCCATCATGATTACAAAAGACATCGGCGACATTCTGAAAGAAGCACTCACTCGTGGCGATGTTGTTGCTGAGCTCACCGTGCCCGATCGGATCGAACGACCAGAACTGATTGATACGATGGCACTCTTCTCGTCGCGTGGCCCGCGATCGATCGACGCGTTGATGAAGCCGGAAATTTCAGCGCCAGGAAATCTGATTGTGTCGGCCGATATGGGAAAAGGTACGAAGGGCGTTCAGCTTTCTGGCACATCAATGGCCGCGCCTCACATGGCCGGCGTGATGGCACTTTTGAAACAAGCGCATCCAGCTTTGAGCGCTCTTGAGCTCAAAGCACTTGCGATGAGCACCAGCAAAACAATGGTCGACGAAAAAGGTAAGATGTACCCCATCGCCCGCCAAGGTGCTGGCCGCGTGCAAATTATCAAAGCGCTGGATGCGAAAGTTCTGCCACTCCCTTCTTCGATTTCCTTAGGAGAAATCACCGTAGAAGCTAAAAAGACGATGCAGCGAGCCGTCGCTCTAAAAAATATTTCGTCCACGCCACAGAAGCTTTCGATCAGCCTGGGCGGAGCGACCAAAGGCTTTAGCCTGAAAAGTTTGCCTCAGATCACATTAGCCCCCGGCGAATCCCAGCCGATCGATTTGCGATTCACTATCGACCTTTCGGCACTGAACAGCGCTCTGGCTTCGAACACATCGAATGAAATTTCGGGTTATGTTTTGCTCTCGGACGCCGGCGGAGAAGTGGCACGAATTCCTGTTTTGGCTATCGCAACCAAAGTTTCTCGCATCGAAGCTTCGAAACTGATTGTTCGTTCGACGTCGAACACAGACAGTCAGGGCGCTGCTGTCGATCTGACTCTCACAAATAAGAGTGCCAACGCGGGCGAAGCTTTGCCTTTCAACCTGATCGCGCGTGGCGCGAAAAAGGCGGATCCAACGCTCGACCCATTCCGATCTAAAATTTGTGACCTTGCTGAGTCCGGTTACCGCGTGATCGAAAAAGATGGTGTAGCGACGCTTCAAGTTGTCGCGAAACTGTTTGAACCGATGACGACGTGGAATCTGTGCGAAGTTTCAGTTTTGATCGACAGCGACGGTGATTTCTCTGCGGATCAAGAACTGGCCGGCGTCGTTCAGGACTCGGTCGCCGGACTTCCCGCCGGTCCCTTTGTTAGCCTCTTGATCGATGCGAAAATGGCCCAGCAGATTCGTCGCGACTTCGATACCGCTATTTTGCTGCCACCTGAAGTCCCGGCACCAGGAGAAAAACCAAAAGCACGACCCGTCTTGAATTTCATCCCAGCCATTCTCGCACTCTCGCCAATGGCGGCGTTTGAAAATTCGACGATCGCGCTGCTCGAGGTTCCGGTGGCAGATCTAAAACTTAAGCCCTCAGGAGCGCTCGCGGTTCGCGTGGCGACAAGTCAGCAAACTGGTTCGGCGATCGAGCCCGATGACTTCTTGTCGAAGGACCCGAAGAAGTGGGCGCAGCTGAATGTCTCGACGGAAGGCGCAAGCTTTGTGGGTTTGCCAGAGAAAATCACTTTGAATCCTGGTGAAACTAAAGTCGTGACGTTCAACAAGGGTGCTGGCCAAGAATCACTGCTGATGATTTACCCCACCGGTAAACCACTCACGGGTGGGCTTGACCGCGATCTTCAGTCCCAAGTTCTGAGACCATCATTTAACGCTAACTAAAAAACGCCAACTCAGCGCTTTCGAATTTAATTTCGAAGGCCGTGGGCCGCCGACTCTTGAGCACCGGCGGCCGACATCTCCATAAAGCGAGCCCGCTCACGAATCTCAGGGACGGACGTCGCATTGAGGTAACTCATACCGCTGCGAAGACCTCCGGTAATTTCAAGCACGGCGTCTCTTAAATGACCTTTGATATTTACAAATCGACTTTCACCTTCAGCGGCCATTCCTTCTGGCACTCCGCCTCGCCATGAAACTTGCGCTGATTTGGAGGCCATGCCGCGGTACTGCTTTCGTCCACCTTGGATTTCTCCGGGCGTCTCAAGGCAACCTGAAAGCATTGAACCCAACATCACCGTGCTTGCGCCGGCGGCCATGGCTTTCACAATATCGCCCGAAGTTCTTAATCCCCCGTCACCAATCACAGGCACACCAGTTCCCTCAAGAGCTTGCGCGCACATGGCTATCGCCGTTAGCTGAGGAACTCCGCACCCCGTAATAATCCGCGTCGTGCACATCGAACCAGGTCCGATCCCCACTTTCACCGCATCGGCTCCGGCTTCGACAAGTTCGACCGCCGCTTCGGGCATCGCAATATTTCCACCGATCACTTGCAGTCCGCTAAATCTGTCCTTTAGCCACTGAATCGTCTCAAGCATTTGAACCGAATGACCGTGAGCAATGTCGACCACGACGACATTCACCCCCGCGCTGACCAATGCTTCCGCTCGCGTTTTTGCGTCATCACCAACGCCGACACTCGCGCCGATGATTTTCACTCCGGCCGCTCGAACTTTTTCAATCTCTAGAACTTGAGCTTCAATGGACATGAATCGATGAATGGGACCGAAGCCGCCTTCTTTGGCCATCGCTATCGCCATCGGCGCTTCGGTCACAGTGTCCATATTTGCGCTCATCAAAGGAATATCGATTTCGATCGACTTCGTAAGCCTGGTTTTCAAATTGGGGTCGCGGCGCGAGCGAACATCCGAGCGGCTCGGAAGCAAAAGTACGTCGTCAAACGTGAGGCCGCGGCCCCGATTTGGAATATCGCTCCATTTGAAAATCAGCATGAAAACCTCCGCAGGCAAATTGGCGTCCGCGTCTTGTTAAGTCAAGTCGTGGCCTCGTTGGTGCCGTCGATGGCGTGAGCAATCCAATCTTGGAACACTATGTTCCAAGACTCGATGGTTCAAGCCTATGCGTCTGAAATCAAATACCGAAAGATAGAGACATGAAACTCATTTACACGGCTTTATTGTTTGGTTTTCTTATTGGTGTCCTTTCGGGTTGCGCCTCCACCTTCGAGCGCACGGAATCCCTTCTCAACGAAGGTCGCGCGGAGGAAGCGTTGACCTTTTTAGAGCAAAAACGAGGACGCGATCCCCTCGACGCCGAACTCATTGGCCTTGAGCGCCGGGCGCGCCTTCAATGGATTTCTGACAAACTGATTCAGGTGAGGTTATCTCGCCTGGCCGACAATCGCGGCGCCAGCATCGATTTGATGCGCAAAATTTTGAAGAACGAATCCGACTGGGGCCTCATTCCGACGGGTGCCGTCTACGCAACCCACGCCGAAGAAGTCGCTCACCTTTCGGCGTTCATTCAGTCTGGTATTTATGAATCGATTCAGAAAAACCAACCGCTTCTTGCGCTGGCAAAATATCGCTCCGATCGCGTCCTTCTAGAGGAGCTTCTGAGGCTTGAAACCAAGACTCTGATGGAGGTCATTCATCGGTCGGGAAAGATTTTTTGCGACTCTGAATCAAAACGTCTTTCGCAAAAAGATCATTACACATACGGATTTTTGATGGCTGCGTGCAAAGAGCTTCGCGCGCCTTTCGCAAAACAAAAAACCGAGAACTCGGTGAAGCTTTTCGGGAAACTTCAGCCTGAGATTGAAATTCGAAACATCGCCGATCCGCGCGTGGCAGAATTCTCAAGCCAGCTGCGCGGCGAATTCGAAAAATCAATTTGGCATGATCCCGCTTCAGGAAATTCTCTTTCCATAAAAATCGCTGGAACCGTTGACGAAAAAATCGAAGAGCAAAACGCCTGGCGTTCGAAACCGTACACGGTTCAAGTTCCATATGAAGAGGCCTCGGTACGAAAAAAGACGGACAAAACGGGAATCGAGACTCTCTTTGCAATTATGGCTTGGGCTCTGACAACCTCCACGCCCGACCGCGAAGTCGATAATCGCGACGGCACCGTCACCGTCTATGAAACTAAATATCGAAGCGAAACCCGGCATCACTTGTACACAGCAAAACAAGTCACACAGACCCTTGAGGCCGACTGGCAAGTCGCACTGAACCCTGATGTTAAGAGCCACGAATTTCAGTTTCGCGATCGCCTCGAGACTGTGAGTGACGAACACGGCGTCCGATTTCCCGAAGCAAGTCTTCAACCCGAAACAAGAAAGCTTGTTTTGCCGGCCGACTGGGTCATGTCGTTAAACCGGAAGTTAATGGACCGAATTGCGCTCGAATTTAATCAGGCTTGGATTCAGCGTTTCTGTTCGTCAGCGACTTCCTCAATTAGTAAAACCGAAGTCCAGCACCGCTGTATTTTTGGCGCCAACGGACAAACTCCGGTCGCAACGGCCGAATGGTTCAAAGCGAGGTATGGAATTGAAATCGAGACTTGGCGACAACTCTTGACCGTGAGTAAATAGGCGAAGGGAGACGAAAATCAGATATGACGATTCGCCAATCCTATTTTTGTCGTGCTCCCTTTGAGAAGATTGAACTGACGTCAACAGGTGAAGCTTTTCTTTGCTGCCCAGGGTGGGTAAAAAAATCGGTTGGCAATCTCGAGGCGCAAACTCTGGCCGAAGTTTGGAACGGCGAAGCCGCAAGCTCGTTGCGACGATCGGTGATGGACGGAAGCTTCGACCAATGCTCGAGCACTATGTGCCCTCACCTTCAAGCCCTCGATGCGGGAGCCCGTCAGGCTCCGTACTCACCGATCGAAAATCGCGAAAGTCCCGCGTCCCAGCTGGGACTAAAAGTTAGAGATGGGTTTGTTCCTTCGGGCCCCCTTGCGGTCAATGCGGCGTTTGATCTCACGTGCAATCTGTCGTGCCCCTCGTGCCGAAAGTCGTTGATTGTCGCGCGTCCTGGGACCGTTGAAGGTCAACGCGCGGACAAAGCAGCAACTCGATTGATCGAGGCTTTACCGCGCCTGCGGCGCCTAAAACTTGCGGGCAATGGTGATCCGTTTGCGAGTCGCGCGTACTGGAAAGTCTTAACGGCCGTTGATCGTACGCTTCACCCGAAGCTTCGTGTTGTTCTTCACACGAATGGCATCATGTTCAATGCCGATCGCTGGAAGGAGCTTCACAAAGCCCACGGCCTTATTGATATCGTTGAAATTTCTGTCGATGCGGCCACCGCTGAAACGTATGCTTTGAATCGGCGCGGTGGAAGCTTTGAAACGTTGCTCGAGCGACTCGAATTCATTTCCAAACTTCGACATGAAATTTCGCCGGAAACTCGTTTGCGAAAGCTGCTGCTGAGCTTTGTCGTTCAAGCCAATAATTTTCAAGAGATGCCCGCCTTCGTAGAGCTGGGGCGAAAAGTAAAAGCCGACACGATTATTTTTAGTCGTCTCAATGACTGGGGCTCTTTTCCAGAGGCTGTTCTCTCTCATCGATCGATTCATCGACCGGATCATCCGCAGCACGCCGAATTTCTGAAGGTCCTCACCGACCCTGTCTTCGCAGAAAATGACGTCTTTCTTGGCAATCTCAACCAGTTCAGACCCACGGTCACGGTCCAGGGTCCGGTCCTGTAAGCCAAGATTCCCAAGTCCCCGCAAACACTTGCCGCACTTCAAAAAAATCGTCGTCCAGTTTCTATAAACCGGTCCTGAAGGGCTATTGACCAACACATAATTTACTCCTAACTTACACTCTACTTACACATCAGTTGGAGTCGTCATGGCAGGCAGTACCACAAACATTACCGGCAGCAAAAAAGAGAACGCACTGGCAGAGACTGGGTCGAATCTGACTCCGCTCACGCCCAAAGAAAAAACCGTTCTCGAATTTCTCGAGATGTACGCACGGCTGAACGGCTTTGCCCCGACGTACCAAGAAATCTGCAAACATTTTGGTTTCGCCTCTTTTAACTCGGCTCAGCGCTACCTCAAACAGCTCGAAGCCAAAGAGTACATTTCGCTCGGCGGAGCCAATCAGAAGCGAGCGATTTCACTTTTGCAGTCGGCTTCGGCTTATCAGGCGCAAATCGAAGATCGCGAACGTCGCGGCGATAGTGGAGCTGCATTCATTTCTTCGCCCAGCGAAACCTACACAACAGCGTCCGCCGATGCGTTCCAGATTCCAATGCTAGGACGGGTTGCGGCCGGTGCTCCCTTGGAAGCTTATGATCACGATGAATTTATTGATGTGCCGGCTTCGCTCGTAAAAAATCCAGATCGCACTTACGCTCTTCGTGTTCAGGGCCAATCGATGATTGAAGATGGAATTTTTGAAGGCGACGTCATACTTGTTCAAAGACAGAGCCAGGCCGAAAACGGTGAAATCGTCGTCGCCGTTGTACCCAGCGAAGTCGGAACCGAAGAAGCCACGGTCAAACGGTTTTACTGGCACAAAAAGTCGGTCGACAGCGGATCCAAGTCCGAGACCCTAAAATCAAAACTAGAATCAAAAGCCAAACCAAGTTCTAAGTCTGTTCAGCAAATCGAACTTCGACCTGCGAACTCGACGATGACTTCATTTTGGTACGAACCTGGAGATGTGCAAATTCGCGGAATTGTCGTCGGCCTCATTAGACGTTTTTGGTAGGGCGCTTTTGGTAACTGTTTTTTAGATCGTCGTTTTTAGATTCGCAATACGTCTCACTCATTAGCTAGTGGTGTCCTTCGATTTTTCGAATGATCCCATGAAAGGACTTCTTTTGTCTTTCGCTCAGCACTCTGAACTCGAAAAGCTAAAAGCCGACTTGCGACTCAAGCACGGCCTGAAGCTTATTGAACCAGAGAATATTAAAACAGCGAAAGGCATTGCGACCGGATGGAACGCGCTGGATTCCTTTGTTACCAGCGGTGGATTTCCCTGTGGAGAACTTAGTCTTCTCGAAAGTGCCGAAGGCCTTGGCGCTTTGACTCTTTGGCTCGAGGCCGCCGCTCGACTGACAAGGCACGGTCAGCGCGTCGCTTGGTTGAATCGCGCGGATGACGAGCGCGACAGTTTTCAACTTCACGCTTCGACAGCGGCGGCCCGCGGTGTTGATCTTCAAAATCTTTTTCTTGTGAAAACTCCCTCGCGTCAGCGTCGTGGTTGGGTTTTACAGGAAATGTTAGCATCACAGTTATTTTCTCTCGTCGGCTGCGACCTGGGCGAAGCGTACATTCCTCTGCGTGAGTGTCGCTCCCTCCTCATGCAGGCGCGTCGCTCAGGCGCAGCTGTCGTTTTATTTCACCGTCGGCAAAAGCTGACGGCAAAAGAGTCCCCGGCGACACGCTCTCTCGCCTCTTTGGTTCTCAACTTCGACAAGCCTATCGATAGCTACCAAGCTTCGAACTCTGTCGAAGTTCTTCGCGCCGCCCACCGTCCCGTCCCTCATTCCATTCATAGGAGAAATCGCCATGTCGACTTCACTTCAAACTCGAAATCCGATTCTGAAATCGGCGCCAACATCGCAGGCCTCCTTGATCCCAGCCTCTCACTCGCGCACGCTGGCTCTTGCGATTGATGCTTCCTCGCCCCAGCGAGCGGAAGAGTTATCGAAAAGTCTTGCGGAAGTTTTACTTCGATTTTCGCCAAGGATCGCAGCGCGTGTCGGAGCGCCCCCGACACGTGTTTGGTTCTTTGTCGATATCGGCCCGCAGAACGATTGGATTCAAAGAACCTTCGGCGATGAAGTTTCTTTTGCTGAAGCTGTCTTAAAAGTTTTCGATTCGCTCCATCACAAAGCGCTTTTGGCCATCGCCGATACGCCGCCGGCAGCGCAAGCTTTTGCGGCTCAGTATGGCTTTTGGATTTCAACCCCCGGACAAACACGCACAGATCTCGACCATCTTCCGCTGAGCGCACTGATTCATCTTGAGGGCCTTCAGGCTTGGTCTCGTTCATCTCAAGTCGATAACATCGCCAACTTTTTCTCTCTCTTAGGATTTAAGAAGCTGGGCGACCTCAAATCGTTTTCTGCGGCGGCTCTTCAGGAACGTTGGGGTTCTTTAGGGAATACCGTTTTTCTGAGACTTCAGGCTTCTGGCGCAAAAGATCCACAGCCGATTTCTCCTTTTATCCCAACGGAACCTCTTAAGGTTTTTGTACACCTTGATCATCCCGTGTCTGTGATCGCTCTTCTTCTTCACGAGGTCGAAGCCTCTATGAAATCTCTTTTCGCACGGCTTGAAGGTCGACGTCTGATTGTGCGTCGTCTTCGCGTCTGCTTGAGATGTGAATATTCAAATCACGAGCATATTTTTAATATTGAACCGTCGACGCCGTCGCGAGAGCTTCGCTTTTTTAAGCTTCTGCTTGAGAACCGACTCGATCGCATTGAACTTTTGAACCCCATCAAAGACCTTGAACTTGAAGTCGATCCGCTTCCGGAAAAAGAACAGCAAGACAGCTTCGAGCAACAAGCGCAAAACGATCAGACCAAGCTCTCTCTTCTTAAAAGCTTACTCGCGCAAGAGGGAGCGGAGTCCGGCTTTGCTTCACTTCAAGATGAAGTTTGGCCAGAGAATATGTGGGTTCTGAATTCTGATATCTTTAAATCTGGTGGTGTTTCTGGTGGCGAATCTGGAAGTGACTCTGGCGGCGCCCAAGGCGAGTTTGATGAGACAGGATTTCTTCCAAAATTTCGATACGCGGCAGCTCTTGGCAAAGCTCCTCGGCCGGCGCTTCTTTTGACAAGGCCTCGGCCTCTGGACGAACGCGAAATTTCACAACTGCAATTTTATTCGGAACGCCCCATCGAGCGGATTGAACATAGCTGGTGGGAGGGACGCGCGGGGCCTCTTGAAGCTCCGATTCTAGGAGAGCGTCGCGACTACTATGTCGCGCGAGATCGCCACGGACGGAATTTGTGGTTGTTTCAAGATGCTGTCAGTGAACGTTTCTTTCTACATGGAGCTTTTGATTAACCCTTCAAGGAGGAAGTTTTGAAAAAAACGAAAATCGTGAAATATGAAACACAAGAAGAGCTTTTCTTTGCCTGCACTTCCCTCCTCATTCTCCTCGTCTTCGCGACCGCCGACGTCTTGGTCAGGACTTGGTAGACCTCGACAAGATTTTGTCGAGCTCTTGGCGCGTTCGAACTATTCGTTTCTTATGGGAGCGTCCCATCCTGACGAAATCGTTCTTCGCGCCAAGCAGCTGGGCTACCGAGGCTTAGGCCTTTGTGATGTGAACGGCCTTTACGGTGTTGCGCGGGGTTTTCAGGCTGCGGAAAAACCAAGCCTCTTCGATGCCACAGATATCGCCGCCAACGCCAAATTTGAAAACTCAAATCCAAGCCGCAAGTTTCGTTACCATGTGGGTTCCGAGCTTACGCCTTTTGATTCATCTCCGGTCGCGCTTCTTCCGACTTCCAAAGACGGCTACTCGCGACTTTCAAGACTCATCACACGAGTCAAACGGCCGGCGGCAAAAGGACGATCGAAACTTTCTTTGAATGATATTCTTGAAGACGCGGGCCACGCCAGCGGCGAACTTCTCGCGATTCCTCTTCCGCCGTGGAACAGACGCGATATCGAAAAAATGGCCGATGCTTTTGGCGATCGGCTTTATTTGCCAGTTCACAAAGATTCCAGCTGGGAATCCATTCAGCTGGCCAGGGAAGCAATTGAAATCGAACGGGACTTTTCCGGAAGCGGGCTCAAGCTCTTTGCCACCCAGCGTCCTCTATTTCACGTCCCGGAACGAAAACCACTGCACGATGTGCTCACTTGCATTTTGCACGGAACGACATTGAGCGGTGCGAAAACAAAACTCACTCAAAATTCCGAACGACACTTGGCTTCGATCGAGGATCTCTGTCTCAAGTTTCGCGATCGTCCCGATCTCATTGATCGCACCATCGAAATCTCGGATCGATTGCAGTTTTCACTTCGCGAACTAAAATATAAATATCCCCACGAAGCTCTTCCCGAAGGCATTACCTCCAATCAACACCTAAGACACCTGGTCGATAAAGGCTTTGCCTGGAGATATCCCGACTCGCTGCCATCAGCGTTTCGCGAAAAAGCGAGGCGCCAAGTCGAACATGAACTTCAGATGATTGAGACGCTTGAGTTTGAAGATTATTTTCTGACTCTTTGGGATATCTGCCAGTTTGCTCGCCAAAAAGAAATTCTCCATCAAGGACGAGGCTCGGCCGCGAACTCGATTGTCTGTTTCGTCTTGGGCCTGACCGCGATTGATCCCATCAAGCTGGGTCTTCTTTTTGAGCGATTTCTTTCTCTCGAACGCGCCGAACCGCCCGACATCGACATCGACTTCGAGCACGAACGCCGTGAAGAAGTCATTCAGTACATTTATCAGAAGTACGGTTCCAAACATGCCGCGATGGTTTGCACAACAGTGTGCTTCCGTTCGAGAAGTGCTGTGCGCGAAGTGGCAAAAGTTATGGGAGCAACACTTGAACAGACTGATCGCCTGGTAAAGACCATGGGGCGCGAAGGCCTCTCGCACCTTCTAAGTCAGCCGATCGACAGTGAGAAGTTTGGAGTGAGCGAAGACAAATTTCGTATGATTTTGAAGCTCGCCAATGAAATCAAAGGCTTTCCAAGGCATATGGGAATTCACTCGGGCGGTTTTGTTATCTCGCACGAACCCATCGTCGATATTGTTCCTGTGGAAGCGGCGACAATGACTGATCGTTATGTGATTCAGTGGAATAAGGACGACGTCGCTCTTTTGGGACTCATGAAGCTTGATATTTTAAGCCTTGGAATGCTCACGGCTATTAAAAAATCCCTCACTCTTCTAAAGACGAAGAAGAATATCGATCTCACTTTGGCCAGTATCCCGCACGACGATGCGCCGACCTATCAGATGATTCAAAAAGCCGACACCATCGGCGTTTTTCAAATCGAGTCTCGCGCGCAGATGTCGCTACTCCCACGACTGAAGCCCAAAGAGTGGTACGATCTTGTTGTTCAAGTCGCCATCGTACGGCCAGGCCCCATTCAAGGCGGACTTGTGCACCCCTATCTAAAACGTCGCTCCGGCCAAGAGAGAATCACATACGCTCATCCGAAACTTGTTCCGATTTTGGCAAAAACAATGGGCGTTCCCATTTTTCAAGAGCAAGTCATGCAGATTGTTGTCGCGGTCGCAGGCTTCACACCTGGTGAGGCCGACGAACTTCGGCGCGTGGTTTCCAGTGCGTGGCGAAAGAAAGCGGTGATGCACGGTTTACGTCAACGGCTCATCAATGGAATGCTCGCCAACAATGTCCGCACCGAATACGCCGAACAGATCTACAAAGTGATCGAGGGTTTTTCTCAGTACGGATTCCCAGAATCCCACGCCGCCAGTTTCGCACTTCTCACGTACGTCAGCTGCTGGCTCAAAAAACACCACCCCGATATTTTCGCTATCTCACTTCTCAATTCTCAACCCATGGGATTTTATCCGCCGCGGCAACTGATTGCCGATGCCGAACGAAGTGGTGTCGTCTTTGAGAGCCTCGATGTTCAAAATTCTGACTGGGACTACACACTTACGAAACCAAGCGTTGTGCGTGTGGGACTTCGTTCGGTCGACGGCCTCAGAGAAAGCGATGTGCTTCTTTTGCTTGAGGCGCGGCGGAAAAGTGGTGCTTTTCGAGATTTAGAGGATTTCATTCGGCGCACGCGGCTTCCTAAAAAGACACTCACCCAGCTCGCAAACGCAGGGGCCCTGTTCGATCTTTCGAAAGATCCAAGGCAAACTCTCTATAAAATCCAAGGCATCGACTTTCAACAGCAAAGCTTCTTCTATGGAACCGAACCGGTCACAGCGACCACGGCGACCAACCCAGCAAGCACGAGCACTTTGATGAGTGCAAGTCGTGAAAGTGTCGACGACGGTCGCTTGGCGATACGACCCGAAACAGATTGGGAGAGCGTCAGTCGCGAGTACGACACAAAAGGTTTTTCGCTGACGAATCATCCGATTCGAATTTTGCGAGCGGCCATGGAGCAAACGCCGGCGCGAGGGCTCTTCACAAGTGCTGAACGACTTAAAGACACCAGAAATGGGGCCCGCGTGAGGCTCTTCGGGCTTCGCTCGCTTCTGCAAAAGCCGCCCACAGCCAAGGGTGTTTGTTTTGTATCGCTGGAAGACGAGACCGGAATTTTCAATGCGATTCTAATGCCCGACGTGTACGAGCGTGTGCGGTTGGCTCTTTACACGTCCAATATTTTAGAAATCGAAGGGCGACTGCAAAACCACCAAGGAGTCATCAACGTCTTAGCGGAGAATCTTTGTCCCTTCGAGTTTCCGAAGGCACTCTCCGCTCAGATCTTAGGTACAGAAATTAACGATAAAGATTGTTCTGATTCGGAGATGCCTTTTTAACTTCATCTGTTTGCGTCTTGTCGGCGATGTAGATTTCTCGCTGAAGAAGCGTCCACTTGTTTCGCTGCATGTACTCTTCCACCGACAACGTCGTCACAAGATCGGCCACAGCGTAATTCATGTAACCCGGCTGTTCATGATGGTGAAGCCTTACAAACGGCGCCAGTTTTGACGCAAACGGAAGCCCCGCCAAAGCCTGTGCGCCCGAAAGCATCGCGCGCATTGGCCGGTAGCCTGTCTTTACCAAAATATTCTGAGCTTCCCCTCTTGTTCGCACGCGACCGAAAGGTTGCGACGCTGCCGCCAAAAGCTCGAGAACAAATTGATTCGAATTGGCTTCCGTCGTGTTGTTCCACGCGGCGGCCGCATTGTAGAACTCACCTTTGAATACTTCTGGAAGACGATTGTCCCAGTACTCCACACCGTCAATCGTGGTCGTCTTCGGAAGAGCGAGCTTTTCAAGGTTGTCTTGAATTTCTGGCGGAGGAACTAAAATCTGCGCCCGAAGTTCAAACGGATCGTCGGTGAAAAATCGAGACACGCCCTCGTCGTAAAGACGCGGAACATTTGGAATTACGCCCACCGCGACCTCTTCCGGCGTCGCACAAGGACGGAGCATGTGACGGAACCACCATTGCTGCGTGGTTTCGTCTTTCGCCCGGGCGGCACCCTGGGGATGATTCCAAAAAATCAAACCAAAGTGCGAGTAGACAGTCTTTCGATTTTTTTCAGAGAAACTCTTTTTAATTTCGTTTTTAACCTGGTTGAGATCCCGAGAACCAGAATCTCCAAAAGGAACCTGGTATTCGGCCATCGCAATCATCTGCTGAACAGTCATGGGCCGACCGTTTTGATCGACTTCACGAAGTGCAAGAATGTCCTTCATATTCTGGCCGGCACGAGCCACCAAAGCCACTTTCAACTGCTTGCCAGTTTTCGCACGGTACTCTTTCGCAAGCTCCTGCATCTGGACATCTAAAACCACACCCAACTTCAAGGCATCGGCCACAACGGCTTGCGTTGGTTCTTTGACTTTGCACTCGCCGGCAAACCCTTCAGAACTGGCTGAAGAGAGGCCCAAGAAAATTGAAATACTGAATAGTACTTTTGGCAGTGCTTTGGGCGTTGAAAAAGCTCGTGTCACAAGAACCTCCAAAAAAAGAGGAACCTTCGTACTGATCAGTCACCCAATCCAAAACGAAGATTCCCCTTTAAGTTTTCGAACAGGTCAAGAAAAGCGAATTATCGATTTCGCTGATCTGATGTTAGCGCGGCGAAGAGCACCACGACAAAATTACTTCTTCTGAAGACCGTTCACCATGTTCGACTCGAACGATCGTGCAGAATTCGAACCCGAAGCGATGATTGTTGAAGAACCACCTTTGATATCGCCCTGAAGAACAGCCGATACGCCGTTTGCAGAGTCAGTCACAAGTACGACTCCAGAGTTCGAAGTCGCGATGACGACAGTTTTACCAGACTGAAGAAGAGTCTGTGCTGAGTCGATCATTGTGCGACCTACTGAAGATGCCGAGTTGTAAGAGAACGTCAAAGTCCACTTTGTTCCATCAACAAGCGATGAAGCTGTAACTTCAATCACTCGACCCGATTTCGATGCAGCACTCTTTACAGTATCAACTGTGAATTCAGCAGCGTTCGAAATACCTGCTGACGTGCTCTGAGCCGAATCAACGACAGCGTTCTTAGCCGACGTTGCCGACTGAGAAGCTTTTGTCGAAGTGCTCTTCGCCGCGCTAACAGTCGTGTCCCACGCTTTTTCTGTAACGTTTGAAAGACCATTTGATGTGCTCTGAGCTGCATCAACAGTCGCGCCGATGGCTTTTTTGCCAGCTGCTGCCGTGCTAGCTACAGAAGCTCCACCGAGAGCCAAAGCACCGTTGAAAGTCTCTAAGGATACCTTACGTCCGCCTTGAGAGAATTCTACGGTACCGGCAGCGAGAACTTTGCTTGCCCGTACGATCGACCCAATCGAATCAGCCGACATTTGGCTAACTCCTGCTACAGCTACATTCGACGCAAGAAGCATTGCCGCGAGTGTCGTTACTTGTTTCTTCATCTGTTTTCCTCCTTAAGGAATTTTGGATGTTTTTTCTCGAGCGTTTCACGGCTCTCGGTTTGGTTTTTTTTCTGGACCCTCATCTTTTGGACGGACCACCCATCTTCAAGCTCCAGGCCAGCTTCCCCCCACCGTCACGACCCACGGTCACGGCTTTTTTAAGTTACTGAAATTCCAAATAAATTTTAAAACCAGCTGCTATCTTTTTGACACTTTTGAAGAAGCACCACGGCGCACTTCTCTGAAAAAAAGAGGCGCCCTTGGCAAAGAATCGGCGGTCGCCAGGAGCGATCGCTTCGTTACTTTATTAAGATGACGGTTGTGACCCAACCAAATCAGGGATCAAATAGGGGCTTATGGGGGAATCTAATCAAATGGCACTACGTATATCCAAACAAACGGCACTTCGTACATTTCAACAAACCGTATTTCGCTTGAAGGCTATTGCAGCCGTCGCCGTGATCATCGTTTCAATGCTTGTATCGAGCGGGGCTTCGGCCGCTGCGGGCGCGGGCTTCGACAATCTCTCACAAGGAGATTTCGACAACGCCATCCGCGAACTTTCTGGCAACTCGACTTATCATTCGGTGACAGGCGCCGGAACACTGGGCTCCATCTTCGGCCTCGAAGTCGGCATTGTGGGCGGACTGACAAGCACACCCGAAATCAACGCCTACTCAAAACGCGTCGATGCGTCGGCCGATGTCAGCCGTCTTCCTCATGCAAGTCTCCTTGTCGGTGTCTCTGTTCCTTTGGGATTCACCGGCGAACTTCTACTTTTCCCCGAAGTCACTTTGAGCGACGTGAAGTATCAGCAATTCGGCGGTTCGGTAAAATGGACAGCCACCGAACTTCTTGTTCTTCCGTTCAATCTTGCCGTGCGCGGTTTTGTGACGAACAACAAAATGTCGTTCCAACAAACACTCAACAACGCGTCGACCGGAAACGTACCGACGCAAATCACGGTCACTCAAGACAATAGCCAATTGGGCCTGCAGCTTCTGGCGAGCCCCAACCTTCCTTTCTTTGAACCTTACGCGGGCATCGGCTTCGTGAAAGCGACAGGAAAACTTGCGGTTTCAGGAGCCACCACGGGCACCATCTTCAATTTCACAAGTGCCCAAAGCGCCGAAAGTTCACCAACAACCACGCAATTCCTAGTGGGCATCAATGCCAATCTTCTGCTCCTAAATCTTGGCCTCGAGTACTCACGCGCCTTCGACACCAACAGCTACAACTTCAAACTCGGCTTCCGTTTCTAAAAATTAAATCGGTAGACACGCCGCGACTCCTGTTTGAAGTCAGCCCATTTAAATTTTTAGAATGGCCTGGCGCTGTTGTTTTGGTTCACGTTGAACTACGGTCGCAACGTGGGTAGGGTGCCCGCTATGGAATCCAGCTTTACGTTTCGGCCGATTGGAATTGTTGAGTCGCCGTTTCGCGAGAAGTTCGGCACACCGAGGCAGCCCGGTTTGGTGGAGGAGTCGCGCGGGACTATTCGACTTCGCGACGATTTGAATCCCGACGCGTTTGAAGGCCTCGAAGGCTACTCGCACATCTGGGCCATCTTCGTCTTTCACGAAAATCAGTCCGTGCGCGAAGGTCGCGAAACGGTGAAAACCAAAGTCAAACCGCCGCGTCTTGAGGGTCAGTCGGTCGGCGTTTTCGCCAGCCGAAGCCCCCACAGGCCCAATCCCATCGGCCTCTCGCTTTTAACGATCGACAAAATTGAGGGCCGCGCTCTTCATGTCCGGGGCCTTGATCTGATCGATGGAACGCCAATTTTGGATTTGAAGCCTTATCTTCCCAGTATCGAATCGAAGACCGATGCAAGCGAAGGCTGGAGCGGCGCTTTGACCAATAAGACGATCGCGGTTGAGTGGGCTCCCCAGGCCTTGTCTGACATCACACGCTTATATGGTAATTCCGACATTCGATCTGAGATCGAAAAAATCCTGAATTTAGATCCAAGACCCGTCTCCTACCGCGGCACCAAAGAAAATCCAGATCCCTATACCAGTCGCTATGGGTTTCGCCACGGTGACTTTAATGTGGTCTTTACGATGCTTTCCCACGAGCCAAAGAAGGCCCGGATCGAACGTATTGAGCCCTGGGCCGACCCATCGACAATCGAGTAATAAACAACCCAACTAGATTTTGACTCTTGAAACACCCCGCCGACGTTCGATAGTGTCGGCGCTCTAGAGGGGTGCTTCAGATGGAAAACTTAGAACCGAATCTAAATCTTCAGTCGACTCAAAACACATCGGCATCAAGAGATGTTTTGCGAAAAGTTCCAGAGCTCAGTCTCAATAGCTACATCCAAGGCTCGAACACCGATCGCCATCGCTTTATCGACAACTTTTATTCAGGGATGAAGGACTACGGCTTCATCGTCTTAAAAGATCATCCGATTCCCGATGCGCTTCTCAACAATGCGTACGCTTTGCTTGAAGAGCTCTTCGCTCTCGAGACGGAAACAAAATTAAAATACGCTTTGAAAGAAAATGGCTTTCAGCGCGGGTACACTCCGTTCGGCCAAGAGCACGCCAAAGATTCGCCCGTGATGGACTTAAAAGAATTCTGGCACGTTGGCCGCGATCTTCAAGAGGGACATCGCTACTCTTCCATATACCCAGCGAACGTTTGGCCGGCCGAGCTTTCTGACTTCCGTCCGATCATGTCGAAAATTTTCCGCGCTCTCGATGAAAGCGGAAAGGTCATGCTTGAAGCACTGACTTTCCCATTGAATCTTCCGCGCGACTTCTTCTCTCGCATGATGGGCGAAGGAAATTCGATACTGCGTCTTCTCCACTACCCGCCGATTCCTGAAGGAGTCGATCCACGGTGCGTGCGCGCAGCTCCGCACGAAGACATCAATCTCATCACGATTCTTGTCGCTGCGACCACCTCGGGTCTTCAGCTGAAAGATCGCGACGGCAAGTGGCTTTCCATTGATTCAGATCCGAACTCGTTGATCGTTGATGCAGGTGATATGCTTGCCCGAATTACAAACGATGTGATCCCTTCAACCACGCATCAGGTCGTCAATCCCAACGACGGCACCAACAACCATCGCTACTCGATGCCGTACTTCATTCATCCAAATCCGGATGCAATGCTGACTTGCCTTGATTCGTGTCGGGGTCCGGCGGGAACGGGTTATAACGGCCTTGGTGAGAAGTACGAGCCCATCACGTCACAAGACTTCTTGTTTCAGCGTCTTCGTGAAATCGGGCTCATGAAATAACTTATTTGTACTCAACGACGGCCGCATTGCACTGGCCGTCAAACGAAGCGACCCAGGTTCCGGTCTCGTCGTAGATAGTGATCTTTCCGACGAAAACTCGTTCGAAAGCAGAGGCCCACGCAGTTCGCGGTTTCGAAGCCTGACCAAACGGCTCGGCCATAAGTTCGAACATATCAAAAGACACGGGTCGCTGCTGCAAAGTGCCGCCGGCCTCCTGCACGTGAGCGTAGCCCTCTTTGACGACGGGTTCGACGCGGGGATCTTGGCTAAATTCCACGAAAAAGCTGAAGGGCTTCGAGAAGGCGCGAAAGACGCGGTAACGCATGTCGTTCGAATCGCAAAGTTCCGCTTCGTCGGACTTACTGTAGTCCAAAGAAAAAGCTGACGAGCGCAGCGGAGTTACCGGTGTCGCTGAGGCTTGCTCCGCGCCGATCGAAACGGCAACAAAGAGAACCGAAAGCAGATTCTTAAAGAGACGGAAACTTAGTGTCATGACCCCTCCTGACATAGTTTTTGAAACCCCGCAAAATCACCAACGGTTTCGCACCCGACGCCCGGGTCGAGCAAGACACATTTATCAGGGTTCAAAAATCGAGGCGCATTGCTGCGCCGCCCAGTTAGGCCAAGCGCGTGAGTGAATCCTGAAGCCGACTGAGCCGCGCCTTGTGTCCCTCCAAGAGAGAGCGATCGGTCGCCACCAAGTCCTCGGGCGCATTTTTCATGAAGTTTTCATTCGATAACTTCTGCGTGAGTACGTTGATGTCTTTCTGGATTTTTTCGACGGCTTTGTTAATGCGCTTAACTTCTTCGGCCAGGTCAACGATTCCTTCCAAAGGAACAATGACGTCGACGGCGGCGTTTTCCATGCGGACCGGGGCTACGGCACACTTTGCCAAGTTCCCAGCTTCACCGATCTCACAATTTTCGATGCGCGCAATTCGGCAGATGGCCGCCTTATTGGCGCCAAGGATTTTTTGAATGCGCCCGTCACTAGGAGCGAGACGAACAGTGATCTGAACTCCGGGCTTAATTTGATTCTCACCGCGAATATTTCGAATGGCCGTGATGACCTCTTTGACCACTGTCATTTCAAACGCAGCTTCGCTCGATCCGATCGCCAGCCACTCTTTATCGTTCTTTACCGTTGGGTAAACATCGATCACGCAAGCTTCTGAACGAATCGGAAGCTTCGAATAAATTTCTTCGGTGATAAAAGGTGTGAACGGATGAAGAAGGCGAATCATTCGATTCAACGTCTGCGCCAAGACAAGCTGAGCCGCGCGACGCTCGCCCGCAGAAACTTGCGGTCCGCTGGATCCGCTTTTGCTGTTTGTCGCATCGGCGTAGATCACGGGTTTTACAAATTCAAGATACCAGTCGCAGACTTCATTCCAGACAAACTGGTAAAGCGCATTTGCAGCGTCGCTGTAACGATCTTGAGTCAAAAACTCGTCGACGTTTTTCATGACCTGCGCCGTTTCCCAAACGATCCACTGATCCGCGACCGAGAGATCCGCTTTGGCAGGAACAGCCTTTGTCCCTTCTGGCGGGACTTCGAAGTCCTCCAATGCAGCCAGCGAAAAACGGGTCGCGTTCCAAATTTTGTTCATGAAGTTGCGATAGCCTTCGAGCCTTGTTTCGCTGAACTTGAGATCTCGGCCGCTTGCAATCTGCGCGAGAATTGTAAATCGCAAAGCATCGGCGCCGTACTTTTCAATGAGCTCTACCGGATCAAGAGCATTGCCCGTTGATTTGGACATTTTTTTACCGTCAGCATCACGGATAAGTCCGTGAATGTAGACCTTGCGAAACGGCACGTCTTTTTTAAATTCGCTTCCCATGATGATCATGCGAGCGACCCAGAAGAAAATAATGTCATGTCCCGTGACAAGAACATCGGTGGGATAAAATGTTTTTTGAAGCTCGGTGTCTTCGGGCCAGCCCATCGTGCTAAACGGCCATAGCGCCGACGAGAACCACGTATCTAAAACATCTTCGTCTTGTTGGATTGATTTCGACAGACACTTCTCGCAGGCCGCGGGATCCGTTTCCGCCACGGTCACATGACCGCAGGCCTCACACGTCCAAGCAGGAATTCGGTGCCCCCACCAAAGCTGGCGCGAAATACACCAGTCTTCGATGATCGACATCCAGTGAAGATATACTTTCGTCCACGATTCCGGTTCGAATTTGATCGAACCATTTTCGACAACGTGTCTTGCTGTCGTCGCCATCTGTGACATTCGTGCAAACCACTGCTCACTTAAAAGTGGTTCAACCACCGCTCCCGACCGAGAGCAGTAACCTACGGAATGTTGGTAAACTTCCTCTTTCACCAAGAACTCGCCGTCCTTGAGAGCCGCGACGACTTGCTTTCTTGCCTCTTGAACTTTGAGGCCCTGATATTTTCCGGCGTTCTCGTTAAGAGTTCCGTTCTTATTCAAAATATTGATCATCTCAAGCTTGTGCCGAACACCGACTTGGTAATCGTTGAAGTCATGGGCTGGCGTGATCTTCACTACGCCCGTTCCAAATTCCTTGTCGACGTAAGTATCGGCAAGAATCGGAATCGTGCGATCGGTCAGAGGAAGCTTGACGCGTTTTCCAATAAGGGATTTGTAGCGCTCATCCTCAGGGTGAACCGCGACCGCGGTATCGCCCAGCAATGTTTCTGGTCGTGTTGTTGCGAGGACAAGCTTCATCGCTTGGCCTGTTGCGGGGTCTTTCACTCCATCAACTTCATAGGCGATGTGAAACAAAGTACCTTTGGTCTCGCGATGTTCGACTTCAAGATCAGAGATCGCTGTCTCCAGCGGTCCGGACCAGTTTACGAGACGCTTCCCGCGGTAAATCAAACCGCGCTTGTGAAGATCAACGAAGACTTTCCTTACGGCTTTTGAAACTCCCTCATCCAAAGTGAAAGTCGCGCGGTCCCAGTCGCACGAATCGCCAAGGCGGCGCATCTGATCGTAGATTTTATTTCCGTACTGGTTTTTCCACTCCCAGATTTTTTCAACGAACGCTTCGCGACCAAGACCGGTGCGCGTTTGATTTGTTTTTTTCAATTCTCGCTCGACCACAGATTGTGTCGCAATGCCCGCATGATCTTGCCCGGGAAGCCAAAGCGCATTGAAGCCGCTCATGCGCTTCCAACGAATGATGAGATCTTGAATCGTGTGATCCAAGGCATGCCCCATGTGGAGCTGCCCCGTCACATTCGGCGGAGGAAGAATGATTGAGTACGGAGGTTTCTTGCTTTTTTCGGCGGCTTTGAAATAGCCCGCTTTTTCCCACATAGCGTAGATGCGTGTCTCGACGTCCACGGGATTGTAACGAGACGATGTGTCCGTGGTTTCGTTCGTCGCTTTTGCGGATTCGCTGTGGTCTTGTTTGTTTTCTGGGGTCTGACTCATGCCGATTAGAATAGCCGTTCCGGCGGCGGGCCTCAATTTCAATCGAGTTTTATCGAGTTCAATCGAGCCCTATCGGGCTTCGAAATCGCTTAAAATTCCGCTACGCGCCATTGCAACGTCGTCCTCTGGCTGAGGAGCGAGGCCCGTCTCTAAGTTAATTTCGTCCCAAGTCGATGCCCCGGAAATTAACGGCTCTGAAATTTCCGACGAGACCTGATCGCGACTTTGTGTCTTCACTTCGGCGTAAATGCCAGAGGCTAACATCGAAAACGCGGCGACTCCCACCATTACAAAAAGTCGGGTCTGAATGTCTCGCTGCGATGGTAAAGGCATGGGACCTCCTGACGAAACAGGAGGCAAAGTCAGGGCCAGGCCGAAAACCCGATCCTGCGATCTCATTTCGACTTCAGGTCGAAAAAAGCAAAGGAGCCACTATGGGCTCCTTGATCAAATGTAAATTTGAAAACGAGAGTGTAGAAGAGTCAGGGGGGCGGGCCGCGCACAAGCTCATCCGGGAATTCCCAGGCGAGGTCACCAGCTCCGGCGTCATCGAGCATATCCTCAAAACCCCATATAGTGTTGCATGTGTTTCCAAGGTTCACGGCCGAGCAACTGACTCCAGCGACACCGGCCACCGTCGGCGACGCTGCCGTAGGATCTCCCGTAGTTTTGTATTCTTGGTAGTCTTCAACCGTATTCCACTCGTTAACGTAGAGGCGAATTCGGTGCTTCAATTCGCCGGCGGGGCCGCGGCATTCAAAAACCTGGCTTCCGTCACCCACCGAGCCTATCGCCGTTGCCGTTAGCAGCGGATCAGCGTTGGCTAAATGGTTGTTGTTAACACCACGATCGAACTCTGGCGCGAAGGCGCGCGCGATACTTCGGTTTGCCTCGTAAGTTGAGGGATCCGCGGCGTACGTGTCCCAGTCATGAAAACCGGCATTCAAAAAATTACTAAGTGAGCTAGCTCGCGACCCTGCCAGGAAAGCTGAAAACGTTGACGGCACTTTCGTCGAACGAACAATGGCTGACGTTCCAAGTTCGTAAATTACAGGCGATGCGAGGCCTGTCGACGCAGATTTTGGCCACGTCGTAATGTAGTTATGAGCAGAATCAATACAGTTACTTAATTTACCACCATGTTTTGTTTCCACACTCGAGGTTGTGACAGTCGTCGCGCCTTCCGCAGGAATCGTGGTCGCCGTCACCACGACATTGGAAACTCCGGTGCAGCAGTTGGGCGCCGCAGGCGTAACGTCAGGATAAACAAGAGCGTAGTTGTAATTACATTCGACAGTGCCCGAGGGAAGAATTGTGCCTTCGTTTCCAACGCACTGACCAGCGACGACCGTACCTGCGACCGAATCGATGGTGCAACCGGTGATAAGTCCGTTGGTAGTAGCTATCGTGCCGCTTGTCGGGCCCTGACCGGGATGAAATCGGTAGTGATACATCGGTTCATCGATGACGAATTTGCAAACGTTGGCAGGAACGCTGAACTCATACTCGTAACCGTAAAACCACAAGTCATACTCCATCATATTGAGCATGCATTGTATGTCTGAGGGTGTGTCGATCGATGCGAGAGGAACTTCGCACGCAGCGGTGGTATCGCCGAATTTATGAATGAACGAATCAACACCGGTCTTAGGGCGCACGCGAACGCGGAATCCCGCAGTGCCATCAGCGACTGATCCATCACCGCTTCCTACCGATGAATTTGATGTCGCAAACGTATTGCTGTCGGCTTTGCAGCCAGCCAGGCCCAGAGAAAAAATGCCGACAAGAACGGCACCGACAAAACGTAGATTGAGCATCTTCCTGCCCCCCATAATCAATTATTACATCTTATCGGCCAGTCGTGCGAACTCCTATGGGGATGAGAAAAAGGCTGGTCCATTGTCTCACATCGGGGATTCGTGCCCGAGCGAAGCAATCAAGTTCCAGAAACCGTCCAGAGTGTCGACACTTTTTAGCAACTCGATCTTCGTCGGGCGTGAGCGCTCGAAAAAATTTGCGGCTCTTATTTTTCAGCGACCAAGGCCGTCCATCCATCTTTATAAGTAAAGACATTGGATATTCCTTGCGCCGCAAGTTGATTCGCGACAGCCACATCAAAATCTCCGCTCGATGAAATCAGGACCACGGGCCACCACATCGGTAGCTGCTTATCCTTGAAGGCCCCACTCAGAGTTTCAGCGGCCGCCGATGGATTGAGGACAAAATCCAATTTCAACAATGGGTGAACTGGAACTTGGTCGGTGGAATCAGTCAGGGCGACCAGAAAAAATTTGGCCTGCTGGCGCTGAAGATTCTCTAGCTGATAGAGGCCTAGGTACTGAAGGGTTTCAGAAATTTTCTGAGTCACGCTGCGCCACCAAATCGGTTGTGATTCTCTCTTGGTCCCATGAAGCGACGATGCTAGCCTTTCGGAGTTATGAAATCGAGAAGTTCCGCACGTTCGTTGATCGCTGTTGGTTTTTTATTTTTAGCCGTTGGCGCCATTTCTTTGCCGCCGACAGCTCTCGCCAGTCCCGTCGAGCCGCCGCCATGGTCGTGGCGAAAAGGCTCGTTCGGTATTTCAAGTACGACCGAGTATTTTTCAAGCCAAGCCAACTACGACACTGTCCGCGGAAAATTCACTCGCCTGGGCGGAGATAACAGCTTCACAGATTTCAACACGTGGGTTCGCGCTCGCTACGCTTTTTGGCCAAAATTTTCGATGTATGCCGGGACTGGCGTGGCACAAGTACGCGCAGTGGATGTCGCGACGGAGAAAACCAACAGCGGCTTGACGCAAGCCTTTGTCGGGGGACATTTCACGGTTTGGCGGGAATGGCTTTTGATGGTCGCCGAAGTTGAGGCTGGGCTTCCGCTGGATGCCGGCGGCCCCGTCACTGCTTTTAATCGGTTCCAAACAACGCCGCTAATTGATGACGGCGCTTACTATGGCCGTGCGCTGCTTCACATGAGACGAGACATAAAGTCCTTTCGTCTTTTTGGACATGTTGGTGTGCGAATTCCGACGGCTGGCTTGGCAAAAAATCTTCTTTACGGTGTTTACGGTGAAATTCCCATTGGCCGATTTCTCATGGCTGGTGGCGGAATCGATGGATCAGAAACACTTTTAAGAGACGAACTCACGGACGCTGAACGAACGATCACTCAAACATCGGCCAATGCCGGAAGCGCGCGCTACCGATCCTTCGATCCTGCTCTTCTTAGTGCTCGCGGGTGGGTCGGTTTTCGACCAGGTCGCACCGTTGAAATTCGGGCCGGCTATATGCAGACTCTGACAGGGCAAAGAGCGGCCGCCGGTTCCGCCTTCACTCTCAATGTCGTCTTCAATTCAATTCCGACTCGAAAATCGCGCGGGAAATTCAATTCAGGTGACCGCATTTCGGCGCCTGGAAATTCGGGAGCGTTTGAACTTGATTCGGAAAAATCTGATCCCGATGTTATCGCACCAACCAATGATTTCGAGCCCCAGAAAAGCGATGATCTCAACGAGACGGAACGACTCTTCGAGTAAAGCGATGCTGATGGCCGTTCATACTTTTAAATTTTAATGCCAACTATTTTAATGCCAAATTTTTTTGGCTGAACTAACGGAGGTTTTTTATGTTTCTTGCTCGCATCTACAAACGACTCGCCTTGACGGCGCTTATAGCTTCGACAGCTCTTCTTGTTGTTGAAACTTCGTCGGCTGCTATCGTTAAGAAGGCCTACGACTACAATCTTGCCGGAAAAAAGTACGAAGGTTATATCGCCTACGACGACGCGAAAAAAGGCCCACTCCCAGGAGTCTTGGTGGCTCACAACTGGATGGGCATTACGGATGAAACAAAAAGCAAGGTTGAAAAGTTAGCTGAGCTTGGCTACGTCGCTTTCGCCGTTGATATTTACGGAAAAGATGTGCGCCCGAAGAATGTCGAGGAAGCCAGCGCGCTGGCATCGGGTTTCAAGAAAGACCGAGTTCCGCTTCGAAATCGTATGCACCAGGGCCTCAAGGTTCTTCGTGAACAAAAGAACGTCGACAAAAAGAAAATTGCTGTCGTTGGTTACTGCTTTGGCGGCACCGCAGCTATCGAGCTTGGTCGCGCTGGCGGCGACGTCAAAGCGATTGTCAGCTTTCACGGGGGCCTTGATTCTCCAAAGCCTGCTGACGGAGCGAAAATCAAAGGTCGCGTCCTCGCTCTTCATGGCGCCGACGATCCGTATGTACCCGCAGCAGAACTGACGGCCTTCGAAGAAGAAATGCGCACAAACAAAGTTGATTGGCAGCTTGTGAAGTACGGCGGCGCTGTCCACTCGTTCACGGAAAAAGCCGCGGGCACTGACAACTCTAAAGGTGCCGCTTACAATGCGTCCGCAGATGCTCGCTCATGGGAAGCAATGAAGAGCTTCTTCAGCGAAACTCTCTAAAGAAATCGTTCAGAAAATCAGTTCAAAAAGAAGTTTCTCTGTCTTTGCCGACCCAGCCCTAAGGACGGCGGCAAAGACGCACCGCCCCTCAATGCAATCCTAACCATCAAAGAGTTGTCCAATCGCGGCAGGTTTATGCTGATCTATCAGCAGTCGACACTGTTCGATTCGTTTTTGTTTCGAAGTTATTTCGCGTCCGGAGGGGGATTTAGAAATGATGAGATACTCGGGTTGTTTTTTATTTCTAGCGTTGGCCTCGGGCCTCGGATTCAGCTCGGCAGCTTTCTCGTTGTCACTCCCAAACAAAGTAAATTACTACGGCGACCAATTCTACAAAGACGTCGCACAAGGAACGAAAGACAAAGCCCTTGTCGACGCTCTTCGTGCTGTTCTCGAATCGCGCCACGCGATGAACAAGAGCGGTATGGATACTGTCCCTGCCAGTTGCGATTCGGCGTCCAGCGGCTGTTACCAACATCGATCGATTGGTTACGGTTCGGCCCGAAAAGTTTTGATGGGTCAGCTTCATTTAGAAAACAACTCAGGTCAGTACTCGGTGAAAGATGTCTATTGTGAAACGGTATTTACCGGAGCCAATAGTGTCGGCCCTGGCCGGGTTCCCCCAAGCTCAAAGCTCAATACCGAGCACACATGGCCACAGAGTCGGTTCAACGGCAGCATGGGTAAGGATATTCAAAAGAGCGACCTTCATCATCTTTTCCCGACCGATTCTGAAATGAATAGCGCGCGCAGCAGCTTCAAATTTGGCGATGTCGATGTGCCGCAAAAGGCGCTGAAATGTCCGACGGTTAAGTTCGGAACGGCTCGCGGATCGTCGTCGGCGATTTTTGAACCGCCCGTCGCACACAAAGGAAACGTGGCGCGCGCCTTGTTCTACTTTTCCGTCCGGTACCGCCTGGCGATTGATCCCAACGAAGAAGAATTTCTGAGAGCCTGGCACCGGCTCGATCCCGTCGATGCCGATGAGATCAAAAGAAACGAAGCGATTTTCAAAGTTCAGAACAATCGAAATCCATTCATCGATCATCCAGAACTCGAGTCGGCGATCGCGGATTTCTAGACTTAGAAAAATTTTTTCCGAATAAAAAAAGGAGCCGTGTGGCTCCTTTTTTTATCTTCGTGTTTAGGTCTTACTTTCAGTTTGGTGCTAGCGGATTTCGAAACCGCGGCGGCGGGCGCGTCGCGGTTGGTGCCGGCGAAGCTGCCGACTGCGATTGTGCGACCGTTTGTGCTACGACTTGTGCCACAGATTGATTTCCGGCGGCCGTCTCAGCAGTGACTGTTGCTGCGTGAGCCAAGTTGATCTGCGGATCAGGCAGAGAAAAATGACTTTGATCAATCATCTGAACATGAGCCTGACATATGGCGCGAAGATTAACTTCAAACTGCATGCGAAGCTTTTTGATATCGGCAATTTCTTGATACATGCGCTTCAGCTGATCTCGACCGTCCCGCATAACAAGTTCAGCCTTATGAGACGCATCAGCGATGATGAGTTTCGCTTCGCGCTCGGCATCGATGCGAATCTGATCGCCCATACGAGATGCCGTCGTCAAAGTTGCTTTGAGTGACTCATCTCTCTCTTTGTACTCGATGAGATTCATGTCTTTCTGGCGAGAGCTTTCTTTCAAAGCATTACGCTCACGAATGAGCTCCTCCATTTGATCGGCGATATCGCGCAAAAAGTTTGCGACCTCATCCGGATCAAGGCCCATCACTTTTCGATTGAAACTTTTGTGCGCGATATCGATGGGTGCAATTCTCAAAATTCCTCCTAGGGTACCCGGTTCTTTTTTCAGAAGCGGTGCGTGACGCCCGCTTCTGAAAAAACCTGAATGTCGAACAACACGTCGACAAACCGACTACTCCCTTAGAGTAAGTGAGGGCTGGACCTTCGACAACGGACCGAAGGTCCAGAACGAGGTCGGCTATGTCCGACTCTCGGAAACTTCCATTGAGAAATGCTGCAGTGTTTCTGCAAAAAGAACCGGGTACCTTTAGTCGCGGGCGGTGCTTCTTTCGATCTCGGCGTCGCGGAGGACGGCTTTTTCGAAGCTGTAGCGAAGCGCACGTTCGATCTCGAGCTCGCGCATAGACTGAAGTCCAGCGGCTGTGACGCCTTTCTTCGAAACTACTCGGTCTTGAAGATCGTGCAGCGGAACATCTTTGTGTTTTACGGCGAGCTCAGCAGCTCCCAAAAATGTTTGAACGACCATTTGTCGCGCAACGTTCGGAGCAAAACCGTGCTCCTCCATCCACTCCTGCCAGTACTGCATAAGTTCAAAAACGAACCCCGGTCCAGATCCTGTGCCGACTGTCAGAGATTGAAAAAGCTCGCCCTCTGGCGCCGGAACCACAAGACCCAGAGGCGAAAACAGATCCTCAACCATGGGGCCATAACCAGAAGCATCTTTTCCTAAGCAGTATCCAAGAACAGCGCGACGAATTGTCGCAGGGGTGTTGGGCATGACTCGGATTAAAGCCTTCACGTCCGGCAAAAGTCTTTGCAGCGAGCGCAAAGAAAATCCCGCAGCCAAAGAAATTACGATGTGGCTTGGCAGAAAAGTGCTCGCGATCGGCTCCAACATCGCGGCGAGATCTTGCGGTTTGACTGCGATGATCACAATTTCGCAGGAATCGATCAGTTGCTCGTTGGTCGCAACGACATTAATTCCAAACTGCTCCTGCATTTTCTTTAATTTTCCGTCAGACCGATTGGCCGCGTAGATCTTGTTCGCTGGCACGCGACCGCTTTCGATGAAAGCTTGAATCATCGCCTGCCCCATGTGCCCCGTGCCGATGAAACCGATTTTGCGCCATTCACGAGGACCAACGGAAGATGACTCGTTTGCCATTTCAATATCATGTGGCATCTGGACCCATTCAGCAACGGCAATTCAACCGCTACTGTCGGTTACCCGCTCAAGCGCTACAGTCGGTTACGCGCGAGCGCCAAAGAGAGCGGTTCCAACACGCACAATTGTTGACCCCTCTTCGATGGCCAGCTCAAAGTCACTTGTTGTGCCCATGGACAGATGACAAAAGTCCGCTTGTTTTTCCTTCGGTAGCGAGGCCCTGGCGCTCTCGAAAATTAATCGAACTTCTTGAAAGCGCCTACGAGACAGCGACTCGTCTTCCGAAAGCGGCGGAAGCGCCATGACACCACAAAGCCGAACGTGAGAGCAGGCACGAGCCGCCTCGAAAAGTTCAGAAAACGCACCGCTTGAGACTCCACTCTTTGTAGCCTCATCTCCAATATTGATTTGAAGGAGGCACGATTGGATTAAATTTTTCTCGGAGGCACGCTTTTGAATCTCCTCGACAAGCGAGACTCGATCGACAGAATGGATCAACGAGAAACGACCGACAACGCTCTTCACTTTTTTCGACTGAAGCGTCCCAATGAAATGCCATTTAATATCCGAGGCGCGCGCCCAGGTTTCTGCATGTCGAGGATTCAGACTGGCTGCTAATTCAAGAATTGAATTTAGCTCGTCGATTTTCCCAAGAGCTTCTTGAATGTAATTTTCACCGAAATTTTTCTGTCCGGCGCAAACCGCATCGAAAACATCTTCAAGAGGTTTTGTTTTCGAAACGGCTACTAACTCAACGTCATGAGACTCACTCGAGGAGATTGAAAATCGCCTCGAACGGCTTCGAGCGTCTTTGATTTTCCGACGGACATTTTGCAAATTTTCAGAAATTGCGCTGTTTCGCTTGAGAGCCGAAACCCCCAATGTTCCCATGGCTTTTTCAACGGTTTTCATAGGAAGACCGACAATCGTGTCGTAGTCGCCATCAAAGGTTTCGACAAAGTTTCGTGCGAGGGCGCTTTGGATTCCGTAGCCGCCAGCTTTATCGAAAGGATCTCCACTTGCGATGTAGTTTTCGATTTGTTCATCTGAAAGTTCGCGGAACTTAACTTTTGAAATGGCATGGTCTTCCGCGGCTCGACCTGTATCAACGTCCCTAAGACTTACGGCCGTAATAACGTCATGAGTCTGGCCCGAAAGTCGTCGAAGATATGATCGTGCCTCTTTCTCGTCTTTAGGCTTGCCTAGTATCTGGCCACCGAAAACGACCACTGTGTCGCTAGCGAGCACCAAAATCCCCTGTCCTTCCGCGAACTTTCCCATTTTGAGACACGCTTCAGCTTTGTCTGAAGCGAGCTGTCTGATTTGTGACGTCAGATTCAGGTTTTCGTCGGGAATTTCCGATATTTGACTAGGGAGAATGTCGAACTCGTAACCTGAAATCGTAAGAATCTGGCGCCTTCGAGGCGATTGCGATGCAAGTACGAAACGTCGAACGCTCATTTCTTCCATACATCACGGAAGGTACTTTGATGGGAAGCGATTTGCTACCAATGGTTTTAATCCTCGTCACCGGCGTGGCGGCGTACTTCTTTGTCTCGGCCTTAATGGCGAGAGACGAAGGTGCGCAAGCACTGTCGTGGGCTTCGGGAAATGCGCCATCGAAATCAAAATCTCCATTGATCGAAATGTCTCGTCCGCTGGTTCACCAGTTCACGATTCAGTACGCCGTTCGCATCAAGGATCCGAAATGGCGAAAGAAAATTGAGCAAAGCCTCATCACGTCAGGTCTCACCTCCGAGCTCAACGTCGACGAATTTCTCGGCTTGAAGCTTCTGTGGGGCGTCGCACTTCCGATTGTCGCCATCGTTCTCAATTTCGCACTTCAGCTGGACTACCCCATCGTGATTTTCGCGGTGATAGGTCTGGTTGGCTGGAAAATGCCCGACAGTCACGCAAGTAAAATGCGCAGCGACCGCCAACTTGCCATCATAAACGAACTTCCGTTTTTTACGGACTTGATGGCGCTGGCGGTTGAAGCCGGAAAAGACTTTCAAGGCGCCATCCAAGCGATCGTCGAAAAGGCCAGCAAAGACAGTATCCTCGCTGACGAACTCAATCAGGTTTTGCGCGACATCACACTTGGCAGTTCGCGTGCTGACGCACTCAAGGCTCTGTCTCGCCGCTGTGACCTTCAGCAGGTGAATTCCCTCGTGAACGTGGTTGTCGATTCGGATGCGACCGGCGTTAGCATCGCAAAAGTTTTAAAAGATCAATCAGCTCAAATGCGCCTTGAACGTTTCGTTCGTGCGGAAAAAGCAGGAGCGCAAGCCTCTCAAAAAATTCTCATCCCTCTAGTTTTGTTCATCCTGCCAGCCGTTTTCATTATGGTGTTCGCACCGATTGCGCTGCAGTTCCTCTATGGAGGCGGGTAATGGCTCAGGTGCGAAGTCAAAAGCAAACCGTTGGCCAATCTCTCGCAGTTCTCCGTGGAACCGATCGTGGCATTTTGGCGACGCGACTCGAAGTTGCTGAAAGTTTCCTCGCGAGATCAAAAGGTCTCTTGGGTCGAACAAATCTTCCACTCGGCGAAGCTTTGTGGATCAAGCGATGCAATTCGATCCACACATTTTTTATGAAGTTCCCGATCGATGCCATTTTTGTGGACGACAAATTGAAGATCGTGGCGATGTACCGAAGTCTAAAGCCTTGGCGCATCACCCGTCTTCACTTGAAAGCGTCGAGTGTCTTTGAATTTCCCGCAGAAACTTTGGCACAAGCCAAGCTTGGGATGGCAGATCTTCGTCCCGGTGATCAGCTTAAACTTACATCCGAAGGAAAGGAGGAGCATGGCTAATCCTACATCTCCCTCATTTGCTCTTCGGATTTTGACCGGCTCTCAGGCGGGACAGATTGTACCTCTGAATGTGGGTTACAATCTTGTTGGTCGAAGCCCCTCGTGCCAGATCAAACTTGCCTCTAATTCAGTGTCCAAAGAACACGCCTCAATTCTTCTGACGGAAGATGGCAAAGTGATTCTGACGGACATGAATTCGCGCAACGGATCTTTCGTGAACGGGCTGCGAGTTCAAAATCAAAAACTAAATGCCGGCGACAAACTCACCTTTCACGATATGGTCGTCGACGTTCTTGAACTTCCGCCCGGATTTGATCCTCGCTTTGTCCAAGGCGGCGTCGCCGGCGGAGTTCCGATGCCCGCGTGGGCAGGAGCGGCGGCGATCAACGCCCCATCGCCTCATCAATTTGCGGGAAATCATCCTTCGGCCGCTGCTCACGACCTCTACGCGTCCGCGGCCGCGGCGGAGAGCCCTGAGGAACAGGTTGCGCCTCAGCCGAATTACACCGGAAATGGCTTCCTGGATTTCTTCGAAAACATTCGAATTTATTTCGACCACGTCGCCATGCCTGGCGTCTACTCGGTCGTCCAGCGCATGAACTACCGCCAAGGCCTCATGCTCTTCGTCACATTGTACGTCATTATGGTCACTGTCGTCGCAACAGTACCGATGGTGACTCTAACTAAAAAGAGCATTCGCCAAGAAAGTGTTCGGCGCGCAAAAACAATCGCTCGAAACCTGGCCGCCATCAATCGGCAGGCTATTCTCGAACGCAATGAAGTCGCTGTCACCGTCCGTCTCGCCGAACTCGAGGAGGGCGTCAGCAATGCTTTGATTCTTTCAAAAGATGGAACCATTCTCGCCCCGGCCAACAAACGAGGCGAATTTTCGAAGCTTCCGTTCGTCAATCAGGCTCGCCGCGAAGAGCGAGAAACTGAAGGATTCATCGACGACTCCAATTTGGGAGTGGCTGTGCCAATTTCTAGGTACAATCCTGACGCCGGTTCGCAGGAAGCCGCCGCCTATGCCATCGTCCTCTATGACATGGGCTCCATGGCGATGAATCCCGCTCAAACATTGGGGCTCTTCATTCAGATCTTTTTGCTCGCGGGCCTCATCGGCGCTGTACTCTATTTCTTTCTTCAGCGCGTGGTTGAACACCCCTTGCAACTTCTTGGTCTGCAACTGGACGATGCCCTGCGCGAGGGTCGGGACGATCTATCAACGCCTTACCAGTATCCTTTGCTTGAAAAAGTCATCAGCAACGTTAATTCCGCGCTGACCCGAGCTGCCAACAGCGGTGGTGGCTATCAATCGCCCAGCGCCGTCTTAAATCGTGATATCGAAGCAACGAATGTCGTTCGAATGCTTCCTGTGCCGGCAGTGAGTATCAATGCTATCGACGATCGAATCATTTCGACGAATTCGAATTTTGATCAGCTCTTAGGTGGCGGTATTGCCCTGGTCGGTCGTGGCCTCAATGAGATTCCGGACCCAGCACTACAGGCTAACTTGCGAGATCTTGTTCCGAAAATGCGCGAGCAGCTTGGAAGTATCGCGTTCAGCGAGATTCCATTTTCTGGTAGCATTTATGAGATCAATGGTCAGGCCATCGTCGGCAACGGCGGCGAAGCTGCCTGGTATTTGATTACTCTTCACCGCGCAGGAGGATCATAAGCTTTGAAGATGGCTTCGGCTCTCCCACGCACGGGATTCAAATTTGTGATCGCTGTCCGCAACGGGCCTGATGCCGGTGCGATTTATCAGCTTTTGCCTCCGCGCGTGACGATCGGACGTGAGGCTTCATCAAACAACGTGGTTCTCAACGATCCGCGAGTCAGTCGAAACGCCGCGATCATCGAGTTTTCGCCTGAAGATATCAGCATCGTCGACGTTAGCGGTCGCTCGAAACTTTTGCTCAATGGCGTGGCCGGCGAGCGCTTTTCTATCAAGGGCGGAGATCTCATCCGTATCGGAGAGACTGAATTTTCGTTCGTCGTTGAAGCCATGCAACTTCCTGCCGTGATTTCACCAGCAGCACTTGCCCCACCAACAGACCACCTTGCGCTGGTCGGAGGCGGAGCAGCACCGCGCGCAAACAAAACCACGACGTCGGCTTTACCTCCACCGAAAGCTGGAAAATCCGGGGGCCGCGGACCGTTCTATATTATCGTCGGACTTCTTTTTGCGGGGATGATTTACGTCGGCATGAGCGAGCCCGCAGCCAAAAAACTGAATCGCGGCCTTCGCACGACCTCTGAAATTGAAAAGGAAATCACCGAAACAGATGCGCGCGTTGCCGAAGTCGCAAAACAGCGGTCGTTTCGGACGGAAGAAGAGAAAACACGCTTCGAGGAAGCACAGAAGCACTACATCGAGGGATTCCGAGACTACCAAAAAGGTAACTACATCCGTGCCATGCGATCCTTTGAGACGGCGCGAGCCATCGACCCCGAGCATGTTCTATCGCGACGTTACTACCGACAGGCTGAAAAACAGCGCGACGAAGCCATCACTCAGCTTTTACTTGAGGGACGTAGGTACCGCGAAAAAAATATGTTCTCCCGCTGCGCGGCCTCGATCGAAAAAGCACTTGTCATGCTTCCTAATCGCGACGACTTAAAATTCAAACAAGCTGAAGCCATGAAGAAGGAATGCGATCTTCTTCAGGATCGGCGGTACTAACTATGTCGACTCTTAAGGTTTTACTTCATGGCAAGGAAGTTTCTTCTCTTCAGCTGACGGCTGGAGAAGAGTATACTTTTGGGCGCGGTGAAACCTGCACAGTTCAGCTCGAAACCCAACCCGGCATCTCTCGCCAACATTTCAAAGTTTCAGAGGAAAATGGCCAGTGGACCGCACGAGTGATTTCGAAGTTTGGCGAACTGATTGTCGCGGGTCACTCGGCGCCAGCCGTCGAACTTACGCACGGATCGGTCTTTAAACTTTCAAGTTACGATTTCAGATTTTCTGAAATCAATGAGAGCTCGGCCGTCGCTCACTCTGAAGTTGAGCATCGATCCGCAGTGGGCGCAGAAAATTTCGGTGCACCGACAAATTTCAATCATTCGTCGAACGCCGTGGGCGGCAACCCTTCCGCGACTCTTTCGTTGATTCCATCGCCTCAGCAACCTTCTGGCGAAGGACAATCCTCGCCAGAAAACATTCCGCAGAACTACTCACCGTCACACTTTGAAGGAAACGACGAAGCTACCAACGTTGGTTCTGTGATGCCTGCGAAACCGTACTTCCGCATCGTCAAGGCTGATGGATCTGAATCACGAATGGAGCTTCAGGGTAAGAAGTGGCTTGCGGGTCGTGAAGACACTTGCGACATCTTTCTCCCCGACCGAAAAGCGAGCCGACGGCAGTTCGAAGTCACCTCCACGCCCGAGGGCTACTTCATCACAGATCTTGGAAGCGCCAACGGGACTGTTCTCAACGGCGATCCACTGATTCCTGACGACGCCCGTCGCCTCAATAGCGGCGATGTCGTCGCCGTGCAGTCACTGCTTCTATATTTCGAAATCAGGGATCCAAGTTTTGAAAAGCGCTTGATCGCTATTCCCAAAGAAATGATGGCTGCGCCGGCGCTGATGGCAACACCTCGTTTTGAAATCATAAACTACCCCGTTCCGCAAAGCGGTGGGGCCGGCGGGGCTGTCCGAGTCGACCAAGAGGCCGCACAGTGGGGCGAACCGAAGAAAAAGAAAAACACACTCCGGATGGCTCTTATCGGCATTATCGCGCTGGGCGCGCTTTATGCGATGTTCGGCCAAAACGATGAGGGGCCCGGGAAAGCTACTGGCGCGAACCAGAAGGTCGATGCTTTCAGTCAACTTTCTCCGCAGCAAAAACAACTTGTGAAAGAGATCTACGTCACAGCCAGAAATCTCTATATGCAGGGGAAATTTGAAAATACGGACGAGCAGTTAAAGAAGCTGCACCAAATTTTACCCGATGGTTACGAGGGCTCCAAGGCGATGGCGGAGGATGTCCTCGCACAACGAGCGCACGCCGAACAGCTCGCCTTTATCGAACAAGAACGAAAGCGTGTCGAAGAACAGAAACGCATGATTGATCGCAACGTGCGCGAGTGTAATGCGCTTGCCAACACTAGCTTTGACGTCAATCAAATCAGAAATTGCCTTGCACCGACCATTGGACTTGATCCCACAAATCCTTTGGTGGCAGATCTCATCGGGCGCGTTGAGCGGCGAATGAGCGAACGTCAGCAAAAACTGACACAGCAAAAAGATTTCGCTGACCGCGTTGGTCGTGGTCGATCGCTGTTTGAACAGGCCGCAAGCTTACAAAGAAAGTCTCAGTGGCAACAGGCGATTGAGGCGTACAACCGTCATCTTCGCTCGGACCTGCCAGATCCACAGAATCTAAAATCAAAGTCGGAAGCAGCCATCATTCAGATCCGATCGATGATGTCGACACGAATCGATGAGCTCTTGCAATCGGCTCAAACATCTTATCAAGCTCGAAACTACAAAGAGGCTCTTGAAGCCGCAAAGAAGGCGAAAGAATTCGATCCGAAAAGCGACAAGGCCGCTGAGTTCATCGGGAAAGTTCGTCGTGAACTCACCTCTCAACTTCGTTCTACTTACGAGGATGCGATTCTGTACGAAGGTGTCGGCAAGGTGAAGGATGCGCAAAATCTTTGGAAGAAGATTATGGAATTAGATACCACTGACGGCGAGTACTACCAGAAGTCTCGAATTAAACTTCGCAACTACTCGGATCAGCCACTATGAAACTTGTCTTCAGCAGTCGACCCTTCGCGGGATCCAATTCAAGACCAACACCCGAGGTGCTGATCGACTCGTCGGTCAACACTTTGATTGTAGCCATTCCTTGGGGATCTCGCAACGCTGCAAAAAAAGTGATCGACCGAATGTTCGAATACTTAGCTTTTGCTTCGCAGGACCGAGAAGCCACGTCACCGCTTCCGAAGCTCTCTTGCTTATCAACCGCAGCCAACAATCTGCGCACGGCCGCGATGCTCGCAAACGACATGCTTTACCGAGAAGAAAATAGCGACGAGTATCGCGCAGGTGTTGAAATTTTCGCTGCGACACTTTCTCACAACGAACTCAGCTGGGTGCAAGTCGGTGGTCCGCATCTTTTATTAGGACGTGGAAATCAGTCACTACTTCCGCTGGGTTCAAGTGTGGATCTGGCACTGGATCTTGAAGACAACGGTGAAAGACTTCCGGCACTCCCTGCTCAGCTTTTAGGACTTGATACGCATGTGAATTTGACGATCAACAGTCTGCGAGCGCGCCCCAAAGACTCGATTATGCTTTTGTCACATTCAAGAACTCCAAAGTCTTTCTTCTCACTGAAGAACGATGAACTTGATGCTGAAAAAATCGTTCGTTCGCTTTCCGTCGACGACGCCAATACAGCATTTTGGCTGGGACTTTTGTCGATAGAAGCCGAAGCGTCTGATCTTTCAAGTCAAGGCATCGATTCGACGAATGGTGCCGCGTGAGGATCGTGTCACCAGCGTTTCAGAATGCCTCTCTTGGTCGTTCGATCGAGGTCAATGTTCTCGGTGAGAAAAAAATCTGCAATTTTGACTGCGTCTACTGCTCGCTCGGACCCTCTGAGCTACGTATAAGTCGTCTCAAACAGGAAGCGGTCTTTTCCCCACTTCAAGAAATTTTGACAGGTGTTGGTCGCGCTTTGTCGGAAGGCGCTCAAAGCGGAGAGGCAATAGACTCTATTCTTGTCTCCGGAAACGGGGAACCTACACTTTATCCCGATTTCCGGCAGCTCACGAATGCGCTTCTTGAGCGGCGCTCGGAACTTGCCTCGACGACCAATGAAAAAGGCCGAACAACGAAACTAGTTTGCCTTACCAACGGAGATAAATTCGACGATCGCGACATCGTCGATGCTCTCAATCTTTTTGACGAAACAGTTTTGAAGATCGATGTAGGAACCGAGACCAGCTTCAAAAAAATCAACAGACCACTGTCTCGCTCAAGTCTTGAAAAAATCATTCTAGGTGCGCGGTCGATTAAAAACCTTTCGGTTCAGACGACGTTACTGGCCGGTGACTTAAGCCTCAACCACTCAAGCCAACTCGACGAGTGGATCGAAGTCATAGCGATGTTGAATCCAAAGAAGGTCTACTTACAGGTCGCCAAATCGCCAACGGCAGATCCCAAAGTTAAACTTGCCACCGAAGATGACCTCAATGTTCTTTCGCATTGGCTTGAACGAAAATTGAAAATTAGAGCTCAGGTAGAGACCGACTTCGCCGCGTGATTTGCTGGCGAAGTTTTTGAGCCTCAGGCTGCCACATGAGGCTTTCAATTCCCTCCAATGAAAGACGTCGCGTCGATCCTGTTTCCCAAATCTGGCCCAGGGCCAATGAAGTTTCCGCAACGCGCACAGCAGCAATCCGCTGCTGATCAACACGGTAGATACTTTCAAACAATCGATCTCTTTCCTCTGGATTTTTCGAACGATACCAGCGAGCGATTTCTTTCGCAGAACGAAATGGGCAGAGTCGAGCAATTTCGGCTTCCGTCGATGACGTGAATCCCAATCCCGAATCCACTGAAAAAACCAACCGCGAGCAGGCCGTCGGTTCGGGGCCCAAAGCACCACCCGATTCCCAACGCCGGAGCTCAATCCAAGTCCGTGCTTTGAGCGATGTTGTCGAAAGAATTTCGATTCGCTGATCGTCGGCTTTGGTATTTGGTGTTGAACGTGCCCCAAGGCGCTGCGAAAAATAATTTCGCGCCCATTTTTCTTCAAGCTGATCCGCGGCCGAAACGCCGGGGAACGGTCGAAATCCCAGCTCGGTCGCCAGCGAGTCAAAGCCCGATCGCAGTTCCCGCGTACGATCGTTTCGTTGCGGCATTGGTGCAACTTCAAAGGCGTCTGTCAGTGTATTGTAAATCGTGGGAATGGCGTCGTGAATATAAAGAAAAGGTCCGCGCCGAAGCGCCACACGAATCGGAATACTTTCTCTCACTTGCCATCGGGCCCACGCCGACTCGCTCGCAATCCAGCGTTCGTCTTGTCGCCATTCTTCGATCGATTCTCCGGGACCGCGAAGTGCCGAGCGCAAACTGCGAGCTTCATCGAATTGTACATTGGACTCGTCTCCCGCCTCGAGCCAGTCAAACAATGTAACTCCAAGATCCGCAAGCGACACGTTGACATCAAAAGACCACGTCTTTGGAACCCATTCGTAAGCGGGTTGTCCCGAGGCTCGCTGCCGCGTTTCTCTCGGAGTCGTCGCCGGCTGCTTTGACCTCGATGCCTCTTTTATTAAAAGTGAGACATGAGTGGTTTCCGAGTGTAAGTCGAGCGCCGGAATTTCTCCCGCACGGATATCGATGGAGTCCCCCTGAAGACCGACAAGTACAACCGTCGTATTGGACCATCGATTCTGCGACTTCAGAAAATCCCAGAGGCGCCCCAGACTTTCATCAATTTCTTCGAGCTGACCGCTCACTGTGCTCTCTCGCGCACGGCCAGAGTCATCATGAGTCGGCTGCCACGGCACCAAAAGATCAGACATGTGTACGACAGCGAAAAATGGTTCTCGATCACCCAGTTTTCCAATCCACGAAGAAAATATATCGACGACCTCCCGAGCGGATCGATGAAGCCGACGGCTGTCGGGATGAATCGCATCATCGAAAATTTCAAACCCCTGATGGAGACCCGTCCGTCTTAACAGCGGTGGTGCCGATGCCACAAAAAAAGTCCGATAACCCAATTGAAGCGCTCGCTCTGGCGCTGTTTCGATGGATGACGACAAAGTTCCCAATTCTCCGCCGCCATTGTGTCGAAGCCCCGAGCGAAATGGATATCTTCCCGTCAATATTGAGCCCATCGCCGGCGCCGACAGGGTGGACGTCGTAAACGCATGCGAAAAACGCACGCTCTCATCGCATAAAGCCGCAAGTCCCGAGCGGGTTGCGTCATCTTTTTCTGTACCACATCCCGCGCGCGTAACACCCAGACGGTCGACGGCGACGATAAGAATCGAATTCCGTTCCGACGCCTTCCACTGACATCCAGCTAGCGCGCTGGTCAATGCCCCCGCGAGAAATCCAAATATCAAAAAACATCGCATGACTTGAATGTTACCTTGACCCCTTCACTCACCCTAGAAATAATTTGAAGCATGCTTACAGATAGACTTTTTAGTGTTGCACAAGGCGGAGCGGAAGCCATTCTATGGCTTCTTCTCATACTCAGCGTGGTCAGTATTGGTCTCATCCTCGAGCGCTGGTTGGCGCTTCGAGCGGTTGTGGCAAGATCCAATAAAAATCGCATGCGTCTCAAGGAAGCGCTTCAAAGCTACAATTTGAGCGACCTCGAAGATATGGCAAAAGATCGCGAATCTCTAGAGGGACGCGCGCTTTCATATGGGCTTCGACATGTGAAAGAAAATGGGCCCGACGGTCTCGGCGAAATCTTCACATCGTTCGCACTTCTCGAACGACCGGCGCTTGAGAGATCACTGAATTTTCTCGCGACGATCGGATCCAATGCTCCCTTCATCGGACTTCTTGGAACGGTCCTTGGAATCATGAAAGCGTTTCGTGACCTCGCAGCCAATGCTTCTTCCGGCAACGAAGCGGTCATGACTGGAATTGCAGAGGCTCTTGTCGCCACAGCCGTTGGCCTTATCGTCGCGATCCCTGCGGTCATTGCCTACAACGCCTTCCAAAAACAAGTTCGCGGAACGATGCAGAGTATCGATTCTGTGCGAGAGCTCTGTGTTGCTTACGCAAAAACACTCAGCGGAAATCCAGGTTCAAGAACTCCCAAAGGAACCGTGTAGAGATGGCTGGCGGAATCAATCAGAGCGACGACGAACCAATTTCAGCGATCAATATTGTTCCGTTCGTCGATATTATTCTTGTCGTTCTGATTATCTTTATGGTGACGGCACCGCTTGTCTTGAAGCCCGTCATCGATATCAATTTGCCGAAGTCTTCTTCGGGTGAAGAAGCGCCTCCGGCGCCACTCAATGTCGCCATCGGTCGCGACGGAGCCATCGTTCTTAACGGTCAACCTTCGACACCCGAAGCTCTGGCGGCAGCGGCGGCGCAAGCCATCGCCGAAAAACCGGATACGGCTGCAATACTTCAAGCCGACAAGACTGTAACTTTGGAAACACTGACGACGATCATTGATTTGATCAAAACGGCGGGCGTTAAAAAAGTCGCTTTTAGTATCGAGAAGAAGTAGCAGCTAACCAGCGGCGATCGCTAAGTTTCAAATTTTTAATTTCCAACTTTTAATTTTAAGAAAGTCTTTTTAAAAGCGCGATCTCAAGACGCGAATCCACAGCGCCGCGCGCGACTTTCTGACCCAAGATCTCTTCCATCGAAACGACACTGCCCGGAGCAAAACCGCACGGCTTCATTCCCTGAAATGCCGACGCGTCCATATCAATATTCAGCGCCAGACCGTGAAATGAAATCCAACGACGAACCGCAATTCCAATCGAAGCAATCTTTTTGTTCTCAATCCAAACACCTGTCGCGGGTGCTGCCTCCAAAGAGCCGTCTTCAGTCTGCAAGGCATTGGCCACAGCCGTAATCCCAAAAGACGACAGCACTTCAAGCACGGCATTTTCAAGATTTCTCATATAGACATGAAGGTCGCGACCGCGAGAATTCAAATCTATAATTGGGTACACGACCGTCTGACTGGGCCCATGGTAAGTGGCACGGCCCCCGCGGCTGACTTCGAAGGATTCACCGGACCAACCAAACACATCACCAGCCTTGGTGCCTCGACCCAAAGTCACAACGGGGTGATGGGTGCAAAAGACGAGCGTTTCACGACGAAGCTCGCGGCTCACGTGATCAACGTATTCTTCCTGCCGGGCGAGAGCCTCTCGGTACGAGATCTCGCCCCAGTGCTCGACAGCGATCATCGTCGCTGTCCCTCGTGCAGGATCAAGCATGAGCCCTTGGACCCGCGGTCGGCTTGGCACCGCCCAGCGGTTTTTGAATAATGTGGATCGCGTGACCCAATGTCGCTTCCGCCGCTTCCATCATCGTCTCACCCAATGTCGGATGCGGATGAATCGTGAGCGCAATGTCTTCCAGTCGAGCACCCATTTCGATCGCAAGAGCCGCTTCTGAAATGAGATTCGAAACATCGGGTCCCACCATATGAACACCAAGAACAATGTTCGTTTTCGCATCGGCGATGATCTTGATAAAGCCGTCGGTCTCGAGCATCGAAACCGCGCGGCCGTTGGCCGCAAACGGAAACTTGCCGATTTTCAGATCGTTGTAGCCGGCCACTTTACATTCATCTTCCGTCATACCTGCTGCCGCAATTTCAGGATCGACAAAAATCACAGACGGTACGGTTTTCACTTCGTACGCTCGTTTTTTTCCGCTCATGATTTCTGCGACCATCACACCTTCGTGCGAAGCTTTGTGCGCCAGCATCGGCTGACACGCGATATCGCCAATAGCAAAAATGTTTGGAACATTCGTTCGGCGTTCGGCATTCACTTTCACGAAACCTTTATCATCAACAGTGATTCCCACGCCTTTGATATTGGCTTGATCACTGTTGGGTCGACGCCCAACCGTCACAAGAACTTTGTCGGCCTTTAAAGTCTGCTCTTTACCACCGACTTCGACGGTGACTTCAACGCCTTTACCGGACTTCTTCCAACCCTTGGCTTTCGCCTCGAGCATCACGTCGACGCCATTCTTCTTAAGCTTTCGCGCAACAACCTGCACACACTCGGGGTCCGCAAGTCCGACCAGCAGACCTTTGTTAGCTTCAACGACTGTCACTTTGGTGCCGAAGTTCGAAAGCATCGAACCGATTTCAAGACCGATGTAACCGCCGCCGATGACAATAGCGGAATCAATTTTTTCATCGATCGCAAGGCCACCGGTCGAAGAACATACAAGTTTTTCGTCGAAGGCGAAGCCGGGAATTTCGATCGGACGAGACCCCGTTGCGATGACAAAGTTTTTCGCCGTGATCGAATCCGTTCCGCCGCTCGCAGTCTTAACGGTGAGTTCCGTCTTAGATTTAAAAGATGCTTCGCCGCGAATGATTGTGACGGTGTTGCCTTTAAGCAGAGTTTCAACTCCGCCCGCCATGCGGTCGCAGACCGATTTTTTCCACGTCTGCATCTGCTTCATGTCGATCTTCACATCGCCGTTGATCTTAAGACCCATCGTCGGCGCATCGTGCTGCATTTTGTGCAGAAAATGGCCGGCCGTGATGAGTGCTTTCGACGGAATGCATCCAACATTCAAACAGACGCCGCCCAAGTACTCGCGCTCAATGATTGCGGTCTTTAAACCCAGCTGTGCAGAACGGATAGCACACACGTAACCGCCGGGACCCGCTCCAACTACAACAACATCGAAATTCTGAGTCGCCATTTTTTCAGCTCCTACATCATGTCCAGCATCAACACGCCCGGATTTTCAATTCGGTGCATGAATGCTTTTAAGAAATTCGCCGCGACGGCGCCGTCGATCAAACGATGATCCGCCGTGATCGTGAAATTCATTGTTTTGATCGCGTCCAAAGTCATAGCGCCCGAAGCATCGCGTTTGATCACTGGCTTTTCAGAGATCTTGTACATGCCCATGATCGCCACTTCAGGGTGATTGATAATGGGAGTCGCATACTGACCTGCCACAGAACCGATATTGGTTACAGTGATGGTCGCACCCTTCATTTCATCCAAAGCAAGCTTTCCGTCGCGAGCCCGTTTTGCAAGATCCGAAATCTCGCGAGAAAGTTCGATGATCGTTTTGTGATCCGCGTTTTTGATAACCGGCACGAGAAGACCATTCGGAGTGTCGGCCGCAAAGCCCATGTTGAAGTACTTTTTGTAAACGATCTCTTGAGCCGCATCGTCGATCGATGCATTGAACATCGGGAACTCGCGAACCGTCGCGATCAGCGCTTTCATCACAAATGGCAAGTAAGTGATTTTAACGCCGTTCTTTTCGCCAAAGGCCTTAAGCTCTTCGCGCATCGCCACGAGAGAAGTGACATTGGCCTCATCCATCAATGTGAAGTGAGGAACGATGTGTTTTGCCATCTGCATGTTCTCGGCAATTTTCTTTCGGATTCCGCGAAGTGCGACGCGCTCTTCCGGGGCTCCCGCCGGACCTTGATATCCGGGTCGTGGAATCTGAAGCGCGGAAACTCCGCCGGCCGCCGAAGTACCACCGTAAGAAGGTGTTCCCGCAGAAACCGCGCCAGCACCACCCGAACTCATCACATCGTCGCGAGTCACTCGGCCAGCGACTCCTGTGCCACGGACTTGGTTGAGATCAACACCCGACTCGCGCGCCAGGCGACGTGTCGCCGGAGTCGCAAGAACTTTCGAATCTGCAACAGGAGGAGAAACTTGTGGATAAACATCCATACCGGCCGCCGAGGTTCGCGCAGCAGATGTCGCAGCGCTCGAGGCAGAACCTGTCACTGCTGATGTCATCATAGCTGGCATCGACGGCGAAGGTGTCGACGTTGATTTTGCGGCGGGACTTGGGGCCGCTGGCGCCTGCGATTTGGTCGCGGCAGCTCCGTCAGTTTCAATGACAAGCATTGTGGCGCCGACTTCAATCACGTCGCCAATTTTTTTGCTGATTTCTTTAACGACGCCCGCCATTGGCGAGGGAACTTCAACGGTGGCTTTGTCGGTCATCATTTCAGCAACAGGCTGATCTGGCGATATCGTGTCTCCAACTTTGACGAGCCACTTTACAAGTTCGCCCTCTGTCACGCCCTCGCCGAGTTCTGGAAGCTGAACATTCTTAGTTGCCATGATGATCCCCCGTTAAAATTCAAATAAAAAAATTCTAAATTACAAACCCAAAGCTTCGCGGTTTTTCTTTTCGATCATGCCCTTCATGAAAAACTCTCCGGCACGGTACGAACTGCGAACCAGCGGACCACTGGCGACATACAAAAAACCCATTGAATCAGCGATCGACTTCCACTCGTCGAACTCCTCGGGCGTCACGTACTTTTCGACTTTCAAATGCCGCTTTGTCGGCTGCAGATACTGACCGAACGTGACGACGTCGCAACCGACATCGCGAAGATCCTTCAGCGTCTGAATCACTTCTTCCCGCTCTTCACCCAAGCCGAACATGATCGAAGATTTGGTCGTTCGCGTAGAGTCGAATTCTTTCACAGCCGCCAAAAAATTCATTGTTTGTCGGTATCCTGCACGCGGATCGCGAACACGCCGCGTGAGGCGTTCAACCGTTTCAATATTTTGCGCGAACACGTGAGGAGCCGCATCGACAATGTGTTTAATGTGAGCGCGGTCGCCTCGGAAGTCTGGCGTCAAAACTTCGACGATGAGCTTCGGATCACCCGCTTTGATAGTGCGAATCGTGCGGGCAAAATGCTCGGCGCCCTGATCTGGAAGATCATCGCGATCGACCGACGTGATGACGACGTACTCGAGGCCCATTTTCGCAATGGCGTAGCCGACTTTTTCCGGCTCATCGTTGTCGATTTTTCCTCGAGGATTTCCGGTCTTCACCGCGCAGAACCTACAGCCGCGTGTGCAGACTTCGCCCATCAGCATGAACGTTGCCGTTCCACCGCTCCAGCACTCGCCGATATTCGGACAACGCGCTTCTTGGCAAACCGTCGCGAGGTTCAATGTTTTCAACATGTCCTTGATGCGGACGTAGTTTTCTCCGCCGGGCGCACGAACTTTGAGCCACGAAGGCTTGCGGCCGATTTCAGGAGAAACCGATGGGGCTATCGAAAGAAGCGGCGCTGACGAAGCTTCGCCAGAGGCCGAGTGATTGCTCGATTCAGACATGCAACAAGTTCTAGCTGCGCCCCTCGAAGATGTCCACATATGTAGGCTGTTAACCCTGGGCCGGCCGCGAGGCGCACATTCCGTAGCGACATGAAAAGCGGCGGAAGTTACGCGCCGCTTCTGCAAAAAGAACCGGGTACCTATTTCTTCAGGTGGCGATCGATGATCGATTTGAAGGCTTCGATCGGATAGGCACCACGGACGGCAACACCGTTCACGACATAGCCCGGTGTTCCGGAAAACCCGAACTTCTGTGCTTCCGCAGCGTCTTTTTCCATAATTTTCAGGATCGGCTCGGATTCGCTGATTTTCTTAAGTTCCGCGTAGTCGAAACCCAGAGCTTTCACCATTTTCGCAAGCTCCGCATCCGCGCGTTTGTTGTACTTCCCCATGAACTCTTCTTGGGTCTTTGACTTTTTCTCGCTGTCGTTTGGCATGAAGCCATCTTGGCGCTCGAAAAGCTGAGCCTTGAACTGAAGTGCTTTTGCTGGATCCTTGGTCGCCATCGCTTCAAACAACTGCGACATCTTCCGTGCCTGAGGATGGATGCGGTCGATCGGGTAGTTCTTCATCAAAATTCGAACTTTACCGCTGTAAGCCTGCATCACTTCTTTCATCGTCTCGTGGCCGCGCTGACAAAACGAGCACTGGAAGTCCGAGAATTCCACAATCGTGATGGCCGCGTCTTTAGGTCCATCGAAAAGGCGAGTTTCGTCGATCTCGGGCTTAAGTGGATTTTTGAAACCCTCTTCAAACTGCTGTGACTCTTTTTGAGTTTTCGCTAGCTCCGCCACTTCATTGACGACCTCAAGAAATTTCACCGGATCTTTTCGCATCGCCGCGTAAAGAACATCGGGATTATCTTCCATCACTTTCTTCAATTGAGGAGCCGAAGGCGCACACGCCGCTAGACCAAGAATCAAAGCTCCCAGACCCAAATTTCGAACCGAATTAAAACTGAACATTTTTAAATCTCCCCTTCAAGCCATCGCAATTCGACTGAATCAGACCCACAATTTTGGGTCCGGTCAAGGAGGGCGTCGCTACTCACTCCTGCGGCGTGAGGGCCGCGGCACGAAGACCGAAGTCGAGACCCAAAACGGTGCTGGTACCGAGGCCGCAACATCGCTAAACTGGAGACGCCGCCCCACAAGCGGTTCTTCCGGTCAGCTCGGCTCTTGTAATCTTAGCGGAGGCTTTCGAAAATGAAATCAGCCCTGACACTTGCGGCTCTCGTCCAACTTCTTTTACTTTTCCTTTCGCCGCTCGCTCTCGCCCGCGTCGAATACGACTCATCGTCGCTCCTTCTCAAAAACTCCGACCAAGTGACCCAGATGCTCAGCGCGAAAATTAAAAAGGCGCAGTCGCTTCAATCCAAACAAGAAGACAACGAAGACGGCGAAATCCAGGCCGAGCCGGAAGCCATTGAGAATCTAAAAGATGCTATGAGAATTGCCCTCTCCCGCCCCGATCAAGATGGAGCGCGGTCGAATCTTTACAGCCGCGTGCGTCGCGAGCTCGTAGATCTCAATTCGCTCGACCAAGTGCTCGCCGAACTGACTGAGGAATCACTCAATGAACTTCGCAATCAAGACGGGCCACGCCGGACCGCGACCTACGTCGTGTTGCTCGAAAATCTGATGGCGGAAATCAAGCCAGAGCTCGCTGAAAATTCGTCCTATAAAAAGATTCTCGAGCGCGTCCGCGACGCGAAGATTTCGATCGGTGACAAGGCGAAAGTCCAATCACTTCTTCGATCGATGTCGGTCCCCGTTTCGCCCTCGGCGACGGCCGAAAAGATGTTGAAATCACTTCCGACAGCCAAGGCGCCAGCGAAGAAAAAGTAGCCCCCGACTCACTCTCGACTCGTCCCCGACTCACTTTAAGTCCCCGCAATGCCGATAAATAGGTATGCGTTTTCTTCGCCACTCTCTCTGGGTTCGCTTCCATCTTTGGACACTGGGATTCGTCGCAGTTTTGACGGCCCTCAATGTTTCAACCCAAGTTCGACCGTACGGCTCTTCGTCTCTTGCCACATCTGGTGGGTCTCTTCAGCTTGTTGAGAGCGCTCTGAACGCCACCGGAAGAATGCCCGCAAGCGCAGGCCAAACTCCTCCGCTTGGAAACGCCCGCGCCCTGAAGCTTGCATCTTTAGGATGCGAGACCGAGTTCCGTCTTTTTGTCGCAGCCGATGTAAAACAATTGCGGCTAAAATTTGAAGATTGCCCAGTCAACGCAAACGCAGTCGACAGTGTGATTCAAGTTTCAAATACGACAAACGGATTCGAAGCGACGGTCTTCTCTGGAGAGTCCGTCGCTTTGTCCCCACAAGGCGAAACCGGTAAACCCGAACCGGACGTGCCGGGAGTTTTTGTCACACCGGAAAAAAGTCGCAAGCCCGCCAGCCAGCGCCTCAGCAAATCTTCCGGTGACCCCGCGTCGACCGATTACATTTCTCTGGCTGAAGGAACGAATGAAATTCGCATTCAGCGGTCCGACCGTCAGCAGACTCTGCATATCTTGCGCAAATAATTCGAAGCTAAGTCATTGAGTGATCGTTAAAAGGTGCGGCTCACGCCGGCGAGCCAAAGCGTTTCACGCGCAGATTTACCGGCGCCGTGGATGGCGGCCGAGGTCGTCAAGCTCCCGCTCCAATCACGCCCGAGCGGACGATACTGAATCAACGAAAGAAATCCGTCCGTCACGCGCCAACGCCCTTCAACGGCATAGCGACTGTTCACCGCTTTAAAAACAGAAAGCAGTGCTTCGTCGACCGGGCCTGGCCCAAACTGATCGGGATTCATCAGCAAACTCAGTTTGGACTGAACGTAAGGGTTCACCATTTTTACATCGAGAATATTTCCCGCGATCGAGTACTGAGCGTCGATACGAAAAGATGCGACTTCAACTTTCATATTTGAAATTCGCTCTTTGGCTTCCCAAACGACACGCGCTGACGGATCGTTTTTCGCGTAGTTTTCAACGTGCCATTCTGCAAGTCGCCGCACCATAAACTCGCCGAACTTTCTTCGCTCGTCCGAGATTTCTTGCGGAGTTCCCTTGAGGCCATAGGCATCGTTGTAATAGGACGTTCTGTTGGGGGCCAAAAACACACGCTCGATTTCCGTTTGCCCGAAGCGCTGCTCATAGCGTTCGCGAAATTCGCGGCTAAGAGTCTGGTTAAATATCCGCTCGCTGAGAGCGGCATCATCGTTTGGATTCTGAACCCAAACCAGCTCAACGGAGACTTCCGTCCGTTCACTTTTGACATCGGCCACATAACCTCGCGGCGGTTTTACAAAGGACTGTGCCCGAGATTCTGAGCAAGAAATAAGCACGGCGCCAACCACCAGGAGAGCAGCGACCCGTGAAAGGCTCGATTTTTTAAAGCCTGCTTTTTGCGACAATTTCTCTCCTGGCTCAGAGCCACGGGGCACTAGGTGCAAATCCGAGTCCGAAATAGACCCAAAGTCACCCCGCGAGAGACTTCTTAAGTGTTCAAAATCATTCAATATTTTTACAGCCTACGGGCCCTCGGGAGGGAACAAGCCTGGTGTGACATCCCGAAGCACGCGAGAAACGGCGCCGCGTGTCACTGGGCGGCCCTAGGGAGTTTAGAATTTCGCGCGCTCTCTTTGTTATCTTTCATTGGTCGGAACGGCAATTTCTTGTGCTGTCCGAAGCGGTTCGTTACCGTCACGAGCGCTATGGCACTTCGCTCAAAATCAGATATCCATCTCGCTCGAAAAATTTGGCACCTCACCGGCATTGTCGGAATGGTGCTGATCTACAATTATTTTGGGACGCGCCAAAGCTGGTTCATCATCGGCGCCCTCGCCGCATTTTTTATTCCGCTGGATCTTCTTCGCCAATCAAGACCGGGCCTCAACGCTGCGACCATTCGTGTCTTTGGCCTCTTTATGAGAAAGCACGAAAGTGACTCCCTATCGGGACTTTCATATCTCCTCATGGCGGGGATTATTCTTCTCGCGTTTTTCGATCGCCACGTGATCACGATTAGCCTGCTTTTCCTAGCGATCGGCGATCCGCTGGCGAGCTATGTCGGAATTCGTTTTGGGCGCGACCGAATTCTTGGCAACAAAACTCTTCAGGGAACACTTGCCGCATTTTTCGCGTGCGCGACGATTGCCGGCGTTTATTTCTATCTGAACGGAATCATGACCGAGAGGCTCTTGATCGTCGCTCCCATCTCGGGCCTCATTGGAGCCGCGACAGAGCTCATTCCTATCGGTAAACTCGATGACAATCTTACGTGCCCGGTGTTGAGCGCCGTTGGACTTACGGCCCTTTTTTACCTCTATGGGGGATTTGCTTAAATGAGCGCGACACCGACCAATTACGATTCTGAAAACACGGCGCCGGAAGCCAAAGGCTTACGAAAACGCGTCGGCATGCATATCTATATTCTTCCGAATTTAATCACGACGATGAATATGTTTTTTGGATTCTTCGCGCTGATCTATGCGATTCGCGGCGAGTACCAGTGGTCGGCGTATGCGATCGTTGGTGCCGCGGTTTTTGATCTCCTCGACGGGCGCGTCGCTCGGATGACAAGATCCGAATCAAAATTCGGCGCCGAGTACGACTCGCTCTGCGATCTCGTAAGTTTCGGAGTCGCCCCCGGGATCCTGCTTTACCTTTGGGCTTTGCAGCCTTTTGGTCGTCTTGGCTGGTTGGTGTCGTTCGTATTCACGGCTTGCGGTGCCCTTCGTTTGGCAAGATTCAACGTGCAGTCCGGCGTCGTTGAAAAAGCTTACTTTCAAGGACTTCCAATTCCAATGGCCGCGGGCATTGTCGCAAGTTCGGTTCTGGCATGGACCGATCTTGGTTGGGACCCCCAACAATCTCATATGCTCTTAGGAATGACGGTGCTTTTAGCCTTCGTCATGGTTTCCAATTTCAGATACCGCAGCTTTAAGGACCTCGATCTTCGCGAGCGACTTCCGTTTCTCTATCTTGTTTTAGGAGTCATCGTATTCGCAGTCATTGCGATCCGACCTGAGGTGATGCTCTTCGTCCTCTTTATGACGTATGCACTTCTCGGAGCTATTTTCGGAGTCCTCGGTTGGGGCCGAAATCCACGTCGGCGCCGACTCGCGGCCCAGCAGGCGGCGGCGAAGCAGCCTCTCGAGGATGACTTGCATGAACTGATCGAAGATACAGAACTCGATGGAGCGGAAAATGACGTCGATAAAAAATAACAAACCAGACATTCGCATCGGAGTTGTCGGCGCAACGGGCGTCGTCGGTGAAACTTTTCTTTTACTTCTTGAAGAGCGAGGGTTCCCGTTCAGCGATCTGCGCCTGTTCGCCAGCGACGCTTCCAAAGGACTCAAACGCACCGTCGATCAGCGCGAATTCCAAGTCACGACACTCACTGAAGGGTGTTTCGATGGTCTCGATATCGTCTTTTTCTCGAGCGGTGATGACATTTCGAAAGAATGGGCACCGCGTGCTGTGAAATCCGGAGCGGTTGCGATCGACAATTCGGGCGCGTTTCGAATGGATTCAAAAATCACTTTGGCCGTTCCAGAAATCAATGCCGATCTTCTCCCAAGCCTCACACCCGGCGAGCGACCAGGGTCAAAAGCGCAGATCATCGCCAATCCGAACTGTTCAACGATCCAGCTTGTCGTGGCCCTTAAACCTTTGTCCGATCGCTATGGCATCGAGAGCGTGAAGGTTTCAAGTTACCAGTCCGTCAGCGGCGCCGGCAAAGCCGGACTCGAAGAGCTTTTAGAGCAGACGAAGCTCGCCGTCGAAGGTGAAATCCCGCAAAAAGGTACCACCTTCCCAAAAGCCATCGCCTTTGATTCGATTCCGCAGATCGGGTCCTTCGTAACGGATGGCTCGGACGATGACGGTTTTTGCAGTGAAGAAATCAAAATCATGAAAGAAACTCGAAAAATCATGCGCCTTCCGGACGTCAAAGTCTCGGCGTTCACGGTTCGAGTGCCGACGTTGAATTCTCATGCTGAAACTGTTTGGGTGACGTTAAAAAAACCTGCCAAATCGCTCGCCGAAATAGAATCAGTGATGGCCGATGGTGAGGGCCTTGAAATCTTTGGCCGCACGCTGAAGCCCGGCACCAAAGGGGCCGCGCCGGCCTCAAAGGGCGCCACTGATTATCCGACGCAAGCCTTCGCCTCCGGCGAAGACCCGGTCTACGTCGGACGAATTCACAAAGACCCGTCGGATGAAACGACGTGGATGATGTGGGTTGTCTCGGACAATCTCCGAAAGGGCGCTGCTCTGAACGGAATCCAAATCGCCGAAGCCATGTTCCACCTGAAATAGTCTTTGGCCGCAAGCAACCTGCGCGTTCTCGCATTTTGGGGGTTGCTGGCCGAAGGTGTTTTTGCTGGAATGCCCGTATGAACACTGTTCGACTTTTTATTTTGGCGCCGCTATGGGTTTTGCTGACCGCGAGCCCGGACGCGAAAGCCGTTATCACTGTGAGCAGTGTCGACCAAGCCTCCGTCGTCGATATTACGGCCACTGGCAACGTGACGATTTACGGTGGGATTGCCGGAGCGCTGGATCGATGCGTTGATGGTTCAAGCACAACGGTTGTCTGCGACAACTGTAAATTAAGAACCAGCGAACCTGCGACGCTTCCATTAGGAACTCCGGACGACCTTCTCTTAGCGTGTAACCAGCGCCGTATAAATCCGAACGTCATTCTGAATATCAATATCTCAAGCGACGCTTTGGACGGCCGCGCCGTGATCACAAGCTCTGATGGCGCAACAACCCTGACACCCGCGGCCGGACCTGCCACTGTCACAAAGGGGACCCCTGCAGCTATTCAGATCGCCTGGAGCCAAATCTGCAATACGATTATCGCGGCTGATACCTCCAGCGGGGGGTCTGCAAGTCCGTGTGTGCCGGTCAACGGAGCAGCCTCTGGGACTCTTCGCGTGGGAATTTCATCCGATGGCGACGATCTTTTGAATCAATCGACCGACGACGTGAAGACGATCAACTTCGTCATTCGAAACGCGCCCGACAATCCCACAACGACGAGTCTTGCTGAAAACTGCGCCAGCGCAGGCTCGACGTCATCGATCTGTTATTTTGAAGTCGGACCTGGGGACGAAAAGGCGGTCGTGAGGACACTCATCGCCCCGACCGGCAGCTCTTTTCCAACCACTGAAAATACTCAGTTCAAATTCGTTCGGTTTTTATTTTCCAATCAAGGCTTCAATTACATTCACCTCGCTTCAAGTTACGTCGATCTACCGATATCAAGCACTGGGACAAGTTCGTTTGATGTGAGCCCCCGCCGCATCGAGGGGCTCGTCAACGACACGACTTACTATTTTAAAAATGCCTTGGTCGATGCTGCAGGAAACGTGGGCCTCTATTCAAAAGCCGCCAACGATACCACTTGCGAGAGCTCGCCGGTCGCAACCACACAGTGCCGCGTTGTAACACCCAGCGAAGTCGTTGGAATTTTGGCGGAAACCAATTGTTTCATCGCGACCGCTGCCTACGGTTCGTCGTTTGCCCCTGAACTCACGACACTTCGAGATTTTCGGGACCAAGTTTTGACGAAGTCCGCTTTCGGAAAAAAAATGATTCGCTGGTATTACGATGTCAGCCCACGATTTGCGAAAATGATTCTTGAAAGTGACTCCGCAAGATTTGTCGTCCGCACCGCACTTCTTCCCACCGTGTGGTTTGCAGGCGTCGTCTTGGCCTACGGTCCTCTGAAAGCAGGCTTAGGTTTCCTTGCGGCACTCATCGCTCTTTGCGCCCTCTTTCACCTTGGCCGCAATAGCGGCCGATCGTCGACCCTGACCAAAGCGACACCGGGCGCGACATCGGGCGCCGAATCGGAAGCTGCGAAAAAATCGTCGCGACGCTCACTTCTCCCGTCGGCACTTTTCCCATTTCTAGGACCTGCCCTGCTGGCAGCCGCCCTAGCCGGCACTTTGGGCGCGTCACCCGCAGAGGCTCAATCGACGAGTGTTGAAGCCCTTGAAGACGAAACGCCGCCGGAACCCGAGTACCCCTATCCAGGCGCCGCAGGAACCCAGCCGCTAGAAGAGTCCCCACAAGCACCCAAAGAAGAATCCGACGAAGCCTTCGCTGATGATTCAAAAATCAAACCCACAGCGCCAATTCGACCCGCGCCGGTGGCGAAAAAAGCGCCCGCACGCTGGCCACCACCGCCTCGAAAAATTCAAGCCGGGCCCTGGCAGCGCCCGAAGGCCGTCGACGAAGAAGGTGGCTACAAATACGAGACCACCGCTGAACCCGAAGTAAAAAAATATGGTCGCCCCAAGGCGAAAAAATTCTCAAATCTTCCCGGTCGCGAAAAGCCAGCCACGATTTCAGCCGACGGCGAATTTACATACCCTGTTGGCGAAAGTGATTTCACCGGCGCCGGTGGAATCCGCTTTGGCGTCGTCTCGGCTCCGAAGATCGTGAACTCAAGTAATGGTCTCACATTCAAAGACATCTACGGTGAAGCCGATCTTCCCGCCCTCATTTTTGAATATGAATACCCTCTGACTCGCTCCATCGGACGTGTCGGGGTCAAATTCGAAGCTGGGTTCATTGGCGCGCAAGCTGCGGGCCGATTCAAAAACCCGTCTCGCTTGGTCGAAGTCCCTGAAGAGCGATTCACATTTCTCATGGTCCCCTTTCAAACCCTCATTCATTACCGCTTCCAATATTCCGACACGCAGTTCTTCGTTCCCTTTGCCGAAGCCGGCGTGGGCTATAGCGGAATTGTCGAGCTTCGAGATGATGGGAAAGCACCCAAAGTTGGCGGAGCGCCCGCGACCGTTGTTGGCGGCGGCGTCAATATCCTCTTGGACTGGTTGGATCGCAGTTCGGTTCGACAGCTGGATGCTGACTACGGAATCAATCACGTTTGGTTCACGGCTCAGTACCGACAGATCGTGAGTCTTAAAGAAGACATCAACGTCTCCTCGAGAATGATTTCGGCTGGCTTCACCTTTGATTTCTAAAGACGATATTCTCGCCCCTTCGGGCGAAGACGAAACGTTACCACCCCTTATGGTCGATCCGGCCACGGGCGCCCTTCATCGAAATCAGTTTCGGTTCTGCGCGCCGGATCGTTTTCGCGTGCGCCTGCATTTATCTTACGACGGCACCGAATTTCACGGATGGCAGCGCCAAACAGCCGCCGGCGAAACAACTCACATCACCGGACAAGGCACTATTGAAGCGGCCGTAAAGCAAATTTTCGGCGAATCACTTTCCGTCGTTGGAGCCAGCCGCACCGACACCGGTGTTCACGCGCAGATGCAGGTCGCGCACTTTGACTGCGGCCGCGACCCGACGACGTTTCGCGATTTGCGCTACTCGCTTCAGTCGCTGACTCCGCCATCGCTCGTGATCAAAGAAGCTTTTCTGGCACCACGAGATTTTCATTCCATCGCGACGTCGATCGACAAAACGTATCGCTATTCGATTCTCAATCGACGAGTGCCAAGCGCGCTTCGCCATCGATCGACGTGGTGGGTGCGGGAGCCTTTGGATCTGGATCATCTCAATGAAGCGAGTCAGTTTTTAGTCGGAACTCATGACTTTAAAAGTTTTCAGACCAGCGGAACGTACGTCGAGAGCACCGTCCGAACTATTCTGAAAGCCGGCTGGATAAGAGTGGGCCCCCATCTTGACGCTTTGGCCGCCGACCGCGATACCCTGGTTTTCGAGATTCAGGGCCAGGGCTTTTTAAAACAAATGGTCCGAAATATCGTGGGAACTTTGGTCGACCTTCAGCGGCTAAAACGACCTCCCAGCGACATGAGGACGATTTTACAGGCCCTTGACCGCCGAAAAGCCGGCAATACGGCCGATCCACAGGGCCTCTTCCTCACCCATGTAAGATACCCCCCAGAACTTGACAATCAGTGCCGTCCTCTCTAAACCGGTGAGTTCTTTGCTCTCCAAGGTTTCGCGTCGATCGCAGAAGGTTTTATTTATGGCATTAGCTAACGGTACCTACAACGCCCCCAAAGCTGGCTCTGAGAACGATATTCCGCGCCAGTGGTTCATCGTCGACGCCGCCGGAAAAAGTGTTGGACGCATTTCCACTGAAATCGCGCGCGTCCTTCGTGGCAAACACAAGCCTCAGTTCACTCCCAACCAGGACACTGGCGATTTCGTCGTTGTCGTGAACGCTGAAAAAGTTCAGATGTCGGGAACAAAACTTGATGTGAAGCGCTACTACCGCCACTCGCGTTTCTTCGGAGCTCTGAAGTCTCTCACAGCTCGTGAGATGCTTGATAAAGACCCAGCCTTCGTTATCGAAGACGCGGTCAAGGGCATGCTTCCAAAGAACAAGTTGGCTCGTCAGCTTCTTTTGAAACTGAAAGCTTACAAAGGCCCAAATCATCCGCACGCCGCTCAAAAACCCACGGCTCTTGAGATTAAGTAAGGAACATCATGGCAGCAGCTAAAGAAAAAAAAGCTTCAAAGTTCTTCTACGCAACAGGCCGTCGTAAAACGAGCGCCGCGCGCGTCTTCTTGAAATCAGGTTCTGGCAAAGTCGTCATCAACGGTCGCACAGCTGAGGGTTACCTCTCAAAAGCCACTTCGAGAATGATGATCCTCCAGCCTCTGGCGATGACTGAGAACAATTCGACCTTCGACGCTTACATCACAGTGTCGGGTGGCGGTGAAACGGGACAGGCCGGCGCGATTCGCCACGGTATTTCTCGAGCTCTTGTCGCTTACGACGAAACACTTCGTCCGGTTTTGAAAAAAGCCGGGTTCCTCACGCGAGATCCACGTATGGTCGAGCGTAAGAAGTACGGTCAGGCCGGCGCCCGCGCTCGCTTCCAGTACTCGAAGCGATAATCATTCAACGAAGGTTCTGCCAGAAGTGGTGGAGCTGGCTCCGAGAGAGTCTCACGGGACGCTTTCCAGTCGAAAAAACCTCTGCATCACCTGCAGGGGTTTTTTTACGCCGAAAATCTGCCAGTACTTTAGAACCGGGGGACCTTACCGAGCCGGTACATCCCGGTGACCCGCCTTCGGCGAATCGCGTTTGAGGCGAGGATCACTTTTCAGCCGCTCGAACGTATTGAAGACTATCGGACAGACGTGCACGTTTCGAAGTGTACGGTTGAGGTGCCCGACAAAATCGGGCTGATCAAGGTAGGGGTAGCTTCGACAAAGTTTCGGTCGGCTTTCGTAAACCGTGCAGCGCTGGCTTGCTAGAAACGGACAGGGACGTTGGCGGAAAACGAGATCCCCTTCCGTATCGAGTCGCATGTATTTCTTTTTGAAATCCTGGGTGGTCATCTCGGTCCGTGAGGCCAGCTCACTCACATCTTTGTAATCAGGAGCTATCACGAGCGCTCGACAGCACTTTGCGCACGCCGTGCAATCGATCGCTGCCGTCACAGTCGCAGCAACTTCGTGGACAATGGCGTCGACAGACTTCGGATCAAGCGTTTTAAGAAAACTCGCGAAAGCTTGATCGGCGAACGAGTTTTTCTGGGCCAGAGTTTCGATTTTTTTAGGGTCGATAAGAATCTCGACATCCGTAGCGGCCGAAGGGTCGGGCCGGCGACGCGCACGCGCGGTTTCCATCTACTGATTCTTGGATCCGTCCGAAGGTCTGTCAAAAGTCGCCGAGCCCAACGCCCGCCGTAGGTCGAGGCGTGACGCGAGTCCGGTCTTAATTCGAGTTGTGACCTAATCGCGATCTAGCCCTTAGGCCTGATCGAAGTGTTTCTTCAAATCTGAGAAGCCACCGATCAGCTTTCCATCGATGAAAACTTGGGGAAACGTGGGCCACCCACTCCAAAGTTTAATCGCCAAACGCTGTTTCCAAAAGCTCATGTAGCTTCCGTACTCAAGGTAATGGAAATCTAAGTTCTTTTCTTTAAGAAGCTTGCGCGCACTTTTAACGACCGGGTTTTGGGCCATGCCAACGACAACAATCTTGTGCGTTTGAACTGCCGCCTGAACTTCAGCGACGACATCTTTGTGGAAATTTTCAATTTTCGAATGAACTTTTGAATCGACCTTGTCGAAGGAAAGAACGGATCGCATGAGGCCTCGCTTATAGACTTATTCGTCGAGAATGTAGTTGCTGGGATCGACGGGGACATCGTTCACGCGCACTTCATAGTGCAAGTGAGGTCCTGTCGATCGACCGGTCGAACCGACGGCCGCGATAATATCGCGACGTTTGATTTTCTGACCAAGCTCTACGTAGATCTGCGATGTGTGACCGAAACGAGTCACGACGCCGTAACCATGATCGACCGAAACAAGTTTTCCATACCCGGGATCGTAGCCCGCAAAACTCACAATACCATCGGCGGGAGCGTAGATTGGTGAGCCAGGAGCGGCTGCGACATCAAGGCCTGCGTGCATGACGGGTTTCGAAGTGAACGGCGAAATACGGTAACCGAACTTCGAAGTAAACCATCCGCGAACAGGCTTGATACTTGGAGTCGCCGCTAACAGATTTTGTCGTTCCGACAAGGACTCCCAAAGCTCAAGCACACCTTGCTCACGAATGCCGACATCTTGAACAGCCGTGTCGATGCGGATCGCAAGCGACGCATAATCGCGCGCCTGTTCGGAGGCGATCTCACCAGCATTCTCGTCCGGCGCTGGAGCTCGGAAAAAGACTGAGTCTTGCTCGGCGGCACCGACAGACGTTCCTGTTGGAATCAGCCCGCCAAGAGCCGCAGGATTTCTTCCCACAGCGATCGTTTCAGCTCCACCAATCGGTTGGCCCGCGCGAGGCGATGGGCCCAGCGCTAATTTGAGCGAGCGATCTTCAGTTTCGATGTTCGTGATTAGTTTTAATTTTGTAACGAAACCTCGAACGCGCTCGAGGCTTCCTTCCAGCGCATTGAGTTTTCCTTCGACAACTTGGAACTGCTCGCGAAGAAGCGAGTTCTCGGCGCGAAGCCTGCGATTCTCGATCGAAGCGCCCAAGAGTCCCAGGTAATCCACAACGGCCGCAGCACCAATGACAGACAAAACCAGAATGAACGAAACGACCGCCTTCAGCCAACCGTCGGAAAGAGTCAGACTGTGAGTCCGACCCTTGCGATTGGTGAGCATCAAAAACGTTACCGTCTTTCGAGCCGAGACGTCGGCAACGGCACCATCGTTAGCGCCAGGTGGTCTCGAGCGATCGCCCTTGATCCCGGAATTTTGCGCTGTTCGCTTCGTTCGCATGCGTTTCCTCTATCAACTGTATCGGAATGAAACCGTCCGATCTTAAACCCAAGCCTAGCTTACATTCCCGGTTAGCGCGCACGGTCGAAATCGGTCAAAACGCGATGGGTCATTGTCCACGTTTGACCTGAAGTCGATTTAATCAAGGAACCGTGATCACCATGACTGTAACATTGTCATCTCCGCCCGCGGCTTTCGCCTCATCAATGCAGTCGTCGACGATGTTCTCAGGCTTGTCAAAACCATGCTTTTCGATCGCATCCAGAATCACTTGGTCATCAACCAAACCACACAGTCCGTCCGAACAAAGAAGATACAAATCTCCTTTGGTCATCGGACGTTCAACAATGTCGACCTGGACCTCGCGTTCGAAGCCAACGCTGCGAGTGATCACATTGCGATTTGTGAGGCGCGGAAGATCTTCTTCTTTGATCAGTCCGGCACGGAGCTGCTCATTGACCAATGAATGATCCTCGGTCAATTGCCACAAACTTCCCTGCGAATAGAGGTAAGCTCTTGAATCTCCGACATTTCCTATAAACAAACTTCCATCGGCCGCAAACGCCGTGACCAAAGTCGTGCCCATGCCGTGAAGCTCGGGGCTCTCGATATGACTCTTCTCATAAATTCTGGAGCTGGCCTCTTCGTAGCCGCGCACAAGAACTTCCCTGGCTCCGTACTTGCGATTTTGGCCGGTCACGCTTCTGACGAATTCGAGCATGGCTTTGACGGCCATTGAAGACGCGACTTCGCCACCGCGATGCCCGCCCATTCCGTCGGCGACGCAATAAAGACCAAGCTCTTCGTCGTAGAGGAACGAATCTTCGTTTCTCTCTCGGCGCAAGCCCACATCGGTTTTGCAGGAGACTTTGATGACTGGAGTAGCGACGTTCACTCTTAAAGTTTATTGAGGAACCCGATGGGGCGCCACCAAAACCCCTTAAAACTTTCGCAAACCAGACTTGGCCTCTGGCCTCGAACTGGCCTCTAAAAAAGCTTTCATTGCAGGCTCGACCGGACTCCAGTGTCCAGAAAAATGGGCCGATAACTGAGCATGAGAAATGAGAACTTTCTATCCTCAACGCGAACCCGATTTTGGATAGCCTTGGCACTTTCAGTTCTTCTGCACTCGGCGCTGGGTGGTGGTCTTGCTCTGACACCGACGACGAATTTCGCTAAAAAAACAACCAAGACAGAAGTCGAGCTGCTCTCTCCTGACGAGATGAAGGCGATGTTAGCGGCCGCCGTAAAAGCCGCAAACGCACGACAAATCGTTGAGACGGACAAGCAACGACTGAACGATGAAATCGACGAAAAAGCGAAGTACTTAAGCCAGTTCGATCAAAAAGTGGTGAAGGAAACTCGCGCCGCTCAAACGGGGCAATTCACGAACGAAGCAGGACAGGGTAAAAAACAAGCCGCTGCCGAGCCAGCGCCAGAGGCCGCGTCGGAAGAAATGTCCGAAGACAAATCGTCGCAAGAAAAATCAGTGGCCGACGATTCGGACGAATCCGAACTTCAAGCTTTTGAAAATGGCGACATTGCCGTTGCCGCTCGCCAGGATTTGAAGAACTTCACGCCGAACTTTCGTAAACTTCCTACGACCCCAAGCCCCGCCGAGCAGCAGGCCGCGGGCGATGGCAACGAAGTTTCAAAAACAGATGATCACTTAAAAAACGTTCCCACGGGAATGCAGACCATGCTGTCGACACGAGAGTTCATGTACTACTCGTACTACAACCGCATCAAAGATAAACTCCGCCAGTACTGGGAACCAAAAATTCGCGAAAAATTTGAGCGTACGATACGACAAGGCCGGTCGATCGCGTCTGACGGCGACAAAATCACGAAAGTCGTTATTATCTTAGATGAAAAAGGAACGCTGATTCGCGTTCAAGTTCTCAGCGCTTCAGGCCTCGTCGATCTTGACGAAGCGGCCGTCGAAGCCTTCCGCGCCGCCGCGCCCTTCCCGAATCCTCCCAAAGGAATCGTCGAAGAAGACGGCACCATCAAAATCCGCTGGGACTTTGTTCTTGAGGCTTAAGGCCGCGAGGCTTCTAACTCAGAGGCCAAAAGTTTAGCGCTAACGGATCGCAGGAATGTATGCGGCCATAAGTTTTGGTCCCAATATACGCGTCGCCGAGAGCATGTTGTGTTGCCGGCAATAGACCCTCAGATTGTCGCTGGTCGATTGCCCGCCCAAAGCGACCGGCGTTATGTGATCGTACTCAAGCGCGTGTTTGGCTTCACACCTTTCTCCCTTCACATTTCGGTATTCGCAGCGACCGTCGGCTCTTAACCAAACAGATCTCTTTGTCGCGACCGGAATCGCACGCATACTTTCCGTTGGAGGATACTTACCTCGAGCAGCTGCCTCTTTTTCTACCTCCGCTGGCGAAGGTGATTCCTCGGTCTGCGTGGATGATCCTTCCACCGGTGAACGTCCCTCCCCATCCGACCGCGAGCGTTTTTTGCGAACAGGCACTTCGCCGCGCGACTTTTTTAGCTGAGTGAGTTCTTTCGCGGCCAGGCGAAGTACAGTTGCTTTCAGATCCTGAGGTCGACCCGACAGCCGTTTGATCTCGTCAAAAAAATTCATTTCTTCTTCGGTGAATTCGATCGTCACCCGCGTTGTGCCGCGCGAGGTTTCTCGCTGCACGACGGGCGTCGCGGACAGCGGAGTCGAAAATTCCAGGGCCAGAGCTTTTTCAGCTTCCCGTTTTGACTGTCCGGAAAGCGAGAGCATCACGGCTTTTCGATCTTCTGAAGTCACCTTCGTTTTCGCGAATTTTTCGTGGCTCCGGATTGTCGCGCGAGCTTGAGTCACGACCGAGAGACTGAGCTCACCACTTTCAAGTTTCGTTTCAATCTCAGGCGTTTCCCGCAACGCTCGCATCGCCTCAATTCTTCGGCACGCGGCGGCTTCCGAATAAAGTAACACTCTCGTGCAGTACGAAAAAAGTGACGGATGCCCCAGTTCGGCGAAGAGCTGGCGGCGTTCGATCTCGCGTAAGAGACGCAAAACCTCGACCGTAATCCTTCGTTCTTCTTTCGTGAGAAAATCAATCTTGTGAATTAGCTCTTGATTGGTGAGTGTGCGGATGTCGTGACTGGTTTTATTCGGCGAATTTTCCATAGGCTTCTCCTTTAAGAAGCCCAATCTACACCTAGATTTGAAACTCAAATTGAGGCACCCCATGGGCCGCATGAGCACTGGAAAACTACCTGATGTGTCCGCAGAAGAAGTGAGTAATTCAAACTCTCCAGCGGGGCTATAAACGTTTATTCGTGGGTGCAAAGGAGACCCGCCACCAGAGGGGCGACGTCGTGAATTTTTAAGTCGAACTCATGTCAACTCTTGCTTCAAAGCGACACTTAAAATTTAACAACAGAAACGACTCGCTACTTATTCGAGTCGCGAACTGAGAAGCCCTAGTTCTGAATTTGAGACGTGCAGATTTGCTTGTCGCTCTCCACGGTAATTTCAGTCTCTGTGGTTACTACTGTGGTTACTTCAGACTTATCGGGCTCGGTAATTTCTGTGGAGGTAGACCGAGAAGCACCCAACTCCGTATAGGGTTCCAAAAGCTCGCTAACTTCCGTGTTAACACCATTGGTTTCGGTGGTGGTGGTCACGTATTTGCCGAGGAGCAATTCTCCGTTGAATGTCGAAGAGATATAGAACGTTTGATTGCCGACGACTTTGTAAATCGATTCGGATGTATTCTGCGTCTCGCGAATCTCTGACTCTTGGCCTTTGGCATTTATGAACTTACGCCCATCTTTGTACGTGTACGTCGTCTTTATTCGAGAAACCTCTTTGGTGGTGCCGTCAGGCACCTGAGTCTTCTCGCTATTCCGACGACTCACGTAACCGTACGCTCCCTTTAGGATTGACTGTTTTTCGTCTCCTACAATCGTAAAGGTTTCGTCAGTTCTTTCACCGTTCACGTCGGAGACTTCAGCGCTTCCATCCGCCGAGGTCTCGACTTTTCGGAACGCAACGACGGACGATGTTTCGAGCGTTTTGGTTTCAGGTTCACCGTTCCGCTTCGTTCGCATGACAGTTTCCATGGTGCAGGTGACCTTTTCGTTTCGCACGTTCGCCGCGGCCGCCTGCACCGCGCCGGGACTGCCGCCACCGTTGTTACTGCCGCACGCCGCGGACAAAAAGCAAAGGGTCGCAAGAGCGAGTGATTGGAAAGATATGATGTTCATTTGCGAGAACCTTTTCTGGGATTTCGTCCCGGCAACTTAGTCGAGCAAAACTTTGATGGACGGCCGTTATGACAGCAAACCGCAAGCCATCGAAATCTCGCGCCCTCTGCCTGATCGCTGGATGAAGACGCCGAAATAATCTCTTCCGAGAATTTTCTTCAGACCTGTACGCCCGGAGCACACCGGAGGTTAATCCCTATTTCTTCACCGGGTCATAAAACCCAATGCGGACGTTGCGCGCGTAACTGAACTCGACATTGCGAAGTTCGGCAGAGGCTCGAGCGACTTTAAAACGTGAGTCGCCATCGGTGAATTCCCAGCGCGTCCGTTTTGGATCAAGGGTCTTAGCCCAGTCGGCATCGTGGTACTGATCCATCGGGCTTGACCCTTCAACAATAAGTCCGCCGTCGCGAAGGAGCGGTGCAAGCAATCGCTCGCGCCCAGGCAATGGATTATCGTGTCTCGCCGGCCGAAGTCCGCTCATTGAACCTTTTAAGATCAACGTTCGCGGCGCTATTTGATCGACCAGAGGCCCCCACCACGGTGGACCGAAGTCCCGATAAGGCTTTTCCCTTTGAGACATGTAGCTTCGGTGGCTTTCGGCGTCGACTTTCGCCTCGCGGTCGACATGTCCGACTTCGCCGACCAAGTACCAAATCGTTTTCTCGACTTCTTTGGCTGACGAATCTACCGACGAATTTTCCATGGTGCGTACGACTATTTTCGCACTCACGTTCTCGACAGCATCAATATAAAATTCGATCGCCACGATTTCCGTTTTTGGAGCATGCGCATAAAGCGCCGTCATAAGGCGCGGGAAAATATCAGCCCCTGTTCGGTCAAAACGAACCCAATCGGAGTTCCGATCGACATAATCAAGCTCAACACGTCTTTTTAGAAAGTCCGAAATCTCATACGGTCTCATCAGCGAATGGTTATCGATCAGAATATAAGTCTGTGCCTTGGGAAACAAAATGAGTGGCGTCGCAAGATCAAAACCCGACATTGGATAGATAACCGCTTGGTCGTAACCTTTCAGCGGATGCTTCAGCTGCTGTAGGGCTGAACGGATCTTTTCCATCGATTCTGTCCACTCTTGAGACGGCCGCACCTCCGACACGATGACACGCCGAGGATTCATTTTCCGAACAATCACGTCCGACGGAATAAGTTCTGTGGGACCAAGTTCTGCGGAGGGCGCCACCGACAAGCTTTGTGATGACGAACGGAACAGCGATTGGCACTTTCCAAGTGGCGCTGCAGCCAAAGCATCAGCCCCGCCGGCAAGAGCACCACCGAAAATCGAAACCAGAATTAAGAGTGTCCTTGAAAACTGATTCATAGGGTCTCGGTCACGGAGGCAACATGCGCGCCAAACAGGTGACCCCGTGGAGTCGCACCGACGCCTTCGTCACCGTCGAAAAAGAGGACAGACCTTGAAGTAATTAGTCGGCGGCGGGAATGCCCATTGGGCGGCCGTTACCCACCATTCGTCCGCCGCCATTTCGGGATGAATTCCGATGGCACCTCGGCTCGAATTTCGCTAGACGAATTGGACCAATGAACCAGATAAATCGTCTGATCCAATTAACTCTTGTTGGTGTCCTCTGGAGCTACATCTTAGGCTCGCCTGGAGTCGTTTCGGCGGCCGAGAGCTCGTCCGTCGCGCCTACGCAGCAAGAGCTTTGGGCTCAAATCGAAAGCGGAGGCTGGCCCGCATCGTTGTTGGCTTTTCGGCAGAGATTTCAGGTCGGCAAAAGTTACGTCGCGCTTTATAAAAAACTGCCCATATCGGCGATGGACATGCGATCACCGAATCGATTTAAAAATTCGATGAGCTCGAATCAAATCGCGAGCAAATCTTCCATCGGCCACATGTCGATTGGATGGTCTTGCGCTGAACCTCTTCAGGAGAATCGCCTGGAGGGCTTTGCCGCGCAGACAGGAGAGTCCAGCAATCAAGTGAACGAGATGCTGGAATCGGGCTGGGGCGTGACAGCGATTGTCTCGACCTTCACCGATGGCGAAATTCAAAACGGCATTCAAATTCAAAAGTATTTTTCCGACGAACGAAAGTCGAAGATCGAAAATGGAAAAACACCCAACACCCACACGGCGCTCGTCGTTGAGGTGCCTACGGCGGATTGCTTGAACGTGCGCGACTTCGTGAAGTCTTATGTATCTCACCCGTCTAAGCCGCTGGCGAATTTCGGAATGATGCCAGATCCCGAAAAATTTGAAGGAGCCGGCTGCGGAAGCTTTGCGGTTGTCGCTCTTTCGAAAGCCACCTCTATTTCGTCTCTCATGACGACATTCTGGCGAACGGTGGAATTGCCCGAAAAACTTTTCGGTCGTCGAACGCGGTCGTTTGCACCGAACAACACTGTGCCCCCCTTCTTTGCGAAAGTTCCGACCGAGCAATACGAAATCGGAAAAATGAAACTGATTGTGATGAACTGGGACACTGGGCCCATCGCAATGCGACTGCGTTTGGTCGATCCTGAACTTGTCATCTTCTCACTTCGTCAAATCATCGCGGAAGCTGTGAAACAGTCCTCACAAAAACTAAGCCCTCTGCAGTCAGAGCAGATTCACTTGCTACGGCGGACTGTGAACCTCAGCGATTCCGGATTTCATGAGCTCGACGCGACTTTCGATTCAAGTTTTTCGAAAGTCTCTAGCACCGTCGATCAATGGCTTTCGGCGTCCTCCGCCAAGGCCCAACTCGTAACCTTTGATTTCGGTCTTGGTGTGATGATCGCCTCAGAATGAGGCACCGAATCGCGCGAATTCAGCTTCTCCGGGGTACTTAAAACAACCCAGAATGCCGTTAAGCCATACGGCTACAATGATGCAGAGCTTAAGGCGGCTAGCTTGTGGGACCCCTTGGGTCCCTGTTAGACCTTTTGCTCTGAACTTTTGCCTTAAAACTGGCATCGGAAACTTAAACCGGGAGGAAGCCTTGTCTTCGAAATCTTCTGCCCGCGGATCCGCGACTGAGAAAAAATCTGCAAAAGATTTTTCGAAGTCTCCGATTCGCGCGTCCAAAGAAGTTTTGGATCGCATCTGCGGTCGAGCGCACTATTTAACCACGCAGATGATCTGGCTCGCGAACAATCGCGAAAAAGATAAAGGAGACCCGAAAATCGGAGGTCACCCCGCCGCGTGCGCAAGCTCACTGCACATCACAGGCGCCCTTCACCTGATCGTAAAAAGTGGTTTCGACTACATCGCCAACAAGCCGCATGCGGCACCGGTCGATCACTCTTACAACTATCTTCTAAAACTGATGCTAAAAAACGCTGCGACCAGCGGCACGCATGATTTCGCAAGCCACGGTCCTGATTTCTTGGGACAAGATCTTTCGCGCCTCTCACAAGACGACATGGACAAAGCGATGGAGGGGCTTCGCAAGTTTTCAAAAGACGGCGAACCTGTTTTTCAGTCGTACCATTCCGCTTACGATTCCGATCATCACGGATTTTTACCTTCGGGCACGGTCGGCATTCCACCAGTGAACGCTGGGTACCTCGCGCACGCGTACCGTTTTGCTAAAGATCACGGCTATGACGTTCCTGACGCTCACTTTTGGTCGATCATCGGCGATTCGGAATTCCGCGAAGGATCTTTGCACGAGGCGATTCCGGATTTCGCTGAACGTGAACTTGGAAACCTCACATGGATTGTCGACTACAACCGCCAGTCGCTCGACGGTCACCGCATCACGAACAAAGAAATCATGAACGGCACCGACGACAAGCGCATCGAGCGAACGCTTCTCGCCAACGGTTGGGACGTGATTCAAGTCCAGCACGGTCATAAGCGTCTTGAACTCTTCAAACGCGCCGGCGGCGAAGTTTTCAAAAACTTCCTTGAAAATGGTCTTCAGGATTACGAGCTTCAATCGCTTCTCCTCGTCAAAGACATGGCGTCTTTGCGAAAAGGACTGATGAAGTCGCATCCCGATTTAAAGTCTTTCCTCAGCGGAATTACCGATCAGGAGCTCTACTGGGGACTTCGCGATCTTGGTGGTCACGACATTATCACGATGGCAAATGCGATGCTTCAGTCGAAAGAAAACCCTCGCAAACCAACAATGATTATCGCGCACACACTGAAAGGCTGGGGCCTTGAGAATGCCGCAGCCTCGGGTAACCACTCGTCGTTGCCAGATCAAGACGAAGTCGATGCTTTGCGCCGAGCTCAGAATTTAAGTTTTGATCAGGGCGGAAAGTTGGCCGACGGTCGTTATTTTGAGGGCTTCGATTCAAAAACTGAAGAAGGAAAGTATCTCGCACTTCGCGGCGATGAACTCTACTCGGACATCAAATCGCAGTACGCTCTTCGCGACAAAAACTGGAAGAGCTTCCAAGACCGCATGCAAAAGAACGGTGAAATTCCCGTTGCGATGGGGATTTCGCTCAAGATGGCTCAGTACCCCCACACACAGTGGATGCTGGGTCAGCTGACCGCGAAACTCACACGTATCGCAAATGCGGCGCCCGACGCGGCAAAGCCCGAAGAACTTCCGTGGCGTGTGCCTTCGGAACTTTTCGTCACGATGGCGCCCGACGTAGGAACATCGACAAATCTAAATCCCGCGATGGACGGGAAAATTTTCGGTGCGGCCGTCACAACAGACATCGAAACCGAACTTGGCGTGAAGGACCGAAAACTTCCCGACCTTGTTCCGGGCGAAGAAAATTCGGATCGATTCATTCGTTTTGAAATCGCCGAGTCGAACGTCATGTCGTGTGTTGGTTCTTATGGAAAAATTCGTGAGTTCATTGGAATTCCGATTTTGCCGCTGATGACCGTCTATGACTTCTTCATCAAGCGTGCGCACGATCAGTTTTTCTATAATCTGTATTGGAAATCGAGTTTCATCTGTGTGGGAACTCCCGCCGGCGTGACACTTTCGCCCGAAGGCGCGCAACACGGTTGGAAGTCCGACTTCCAAATTCCAAACCAGATCACGTGGGAACCATTCTTCTGCCAAGAGCTTGACTGGATCATGAGCGAATCGATTCGCCGTCATATGACTGGCGACAACGCCGGTCGCACGGGTGTGATCATCCGCGGTGTCACTCGCGGCGCCGAGCAAAAAGCGTTTTTGCAGAATCTAAAACGTCAGCTGCGATTCAAATCGGACCGCTCAAGACTCCTGCACGCGACGGGCTTTGAAATGCCTGGTGCGGTCGACGAGGCGCAAGTTGAATCCCTCAGTGAAGAAGAAATGTTTGAAGTCGTCCGTCAAGATGTGCTTGCGGGCGCGTACTACTTGGTCGACTACCGGGGTTACGCGGGGTACGAGCCCGGCGACAATGTCGTAAATATTTTTGCGCTCGGTTCGCTGACGACCGAAGCGCTAAAAGCCAGCGACGCTCTTCTTCGCCGCGGAATCTTCGCCAACGTCATCGTCGTGACTTCGACGGATCTGCTACTTGGCGTGCAAGCGCACGAAAATGACTATTCACTTTTGAAAGAGCGCCTGCAGCTGAATGCAAATCTGCATTTGGTACCGGCCGCCTACACGAATGGACAGGGCAACGGTCACGGCGCCGTGGAACTCGCAATGGTCGCAGGACGAAGAGTTCCCTGTGTTTCGGTTCACGACGGTGAACCGGGGCTCATGGACAATATCGGATCAGCGTTGGGTGTTCGCCAAGAAGCCCTCGCGGTTCGAAAGCACTCAAAGTGCGGGCGTCCAAACGAGATCTATGCGTACCACCACCTCGACAGCGAATCGATCGTCGAGGCTTGCGGAAAAGTTCTGTCAGAGACAGCGCTTGAGCAAGTGCAGATCGCGCCGCATGTTTTGGCAGCTCTTCAGCAGCAGCCCGAAGCTGCTCAAGTGGAAAAAGTGGATTGGCGAACGCTTTGGCCCGAGCGCCCCAGCGACACGCACTAAAGAGCTTGGGCCTGTGAGCCCGCGCTGTAAGTAATCACCACGTCCCGGTACTTTCGTTTAGCATCGGCGACATTGGAAGGCCCTCGGTACTCGAGGAGCCTTCTTGTTTTTTGATCAAGATCAAACTGGGTTTTCGAAGCGAAGAGCCGAAAGAACCAATTGTCGAGTTCGACTTTGATGGTGTGGCGCCCATTTTCCGTTTTCAAAAGATCTGCATGAAATGAGTAGTCCCCCAATAAGCCAGGAACGACGAACTTTACATAGACACGTTCGTTTTTTAGAATCTTATCGAGGTTCGCAAGAATCCAAAAGTAAACGCCCTGACCTGCGACCTGCTGGCCGTTCAGCGGGATTGTTTTCGTGGATTCTTCACCATCGCGCTTTCGCGACATTTTTAGATTTCCGCTGGCGGTATCGGCGACGAGCCGGTGCTCGATACCATTGCGAAGGTCCGTGTAACTGTAGTCAGGCAGATAGCCGGGCGTCGGAAAGGCGTGAGCCATTTTTGCAATGAGCTCTGCGCCCGAAGAACCCGCTCGGTACTCGGTCGAAAGCCCCAGAAGACGTCCATCTTTAAATTCAAACGTATGCGTTTCTAAGTAGGCCGGTGTCCCATCCTTAAACTTCGCAGTGCCGATCAAAGCGGGCGGCAGGCTTTCACTTGAAATAAATTTGGCCTCACTTGCGTCGGCCTCACTGAAAAGGACAGCGACCGAAAAAATAGACGATAAAATAATCAACGCAACCATCGGGGAAAAAACTCTGTTCATCATTTCCATAGAGTCGCTTGCGAACGCGATGACCGCAAGCTAGTAAGAATTTTATGAAAGCGACCGAAAATAATATCGATCTGGTCATCTTTGATCTCGACGGGACCTTGATCCACTCTGCACCTGATATCGTGAGCACGGTCCAAGAGCTGCTTCGCCGCCGCGGACGCCCCAGGCTCGAAGATCAAGTCATTGTCGACGCCATCGGGGAAGGCCTCATGCAACTGGTGCTGGATTGTTTTCCGGAGTCGCGCGGAAACGACCGCGAGCTTGCCGAAATTTCAAAGTCTTTTGAACTCGTCTACGAAGAGCACCTCTTGAACGAGACCGAAGTTTTTCCAGGCGTGTTTGATTTTCTGGACACCTACCTAAAGACGCCCGGACATCACGTCGCCATCGTCACCAACAAACGCATTTCTTGGACCCATCGCACACTGAAGGGACTTGGCCTCGACGCCGTACCGTGGGTGCAAGTTTATGGCGCAGACTCTCTGTCAGAGCGAAAGCCGCACCCGCTGCCGCTCCTTGAAGTGATGCGTTCCGCAGGCGTTTCAAGAGAACGAACAGTGATGGTCGGAGACGGATTTCCAGATATGGGAGCCGCCGCTCGCGCAGGGGTCCACGCGGTCGGCTGCCCCTATGGATACTGCAACGCAGAAAAACTGACAAAAGCAGGGGCCTCGCTCCTCATTCAAAGCCCTCACGATCTCGCTCAGGCCCTGAAAGAAGCCGCACTCTTGGCGCCTCGAATCCCGGTAGCCTGACGATTTGACAAGATTTCGTTAGCCCCATACACGATGTCGGATTGCTTTGAGGAGATATCCATTATGAACCGCACGTTCTCTGTCCCCACACCGAACCCCGGCCGTCAGTTCCGACCACGTTCGCATTCGGCCACGTTTGTCCAAGTTCTTTTGGCAGGAGCTGTGGCTGTCGCTCTGGCTGTCACCGGCTGCACAAAAAAACGTTTCGATGAAAACGATTCGACACTGAACCTTTCTCTCCCAGCGAATCTCAAGGGTCTTGATCCTCTGGCGGCGAGCGATCAGTACTCAGCCACTGTGATCGGCCAGATGTACGAAGGTCTTCTTCAGTACAACTACCTAAAGCGCCCTTTCACACTCGAGCCCAAACTTGCTGAAGCAATGCCTGAGATTTCGAAAGACGGACTCACCTACACTTTCAAAATCAAAAAAGGTGTGAAGTTTCACAACAACGCCGCGTTCAAAGACGGTCAAGGTCGCGAGCTGACGTCGCAAGATTTCATCTACGCTTGGAAGCGTCTTGCGGATCCGCGCAATGTCTCGGAAGGCTTTTGGATTTTCGATGGGAAGATCAAAGGCCTTAACGAGTGGGCGAGCGCCGTCAAAGCTGAAAAGGCGAATTACGACACTCCGGTCGAGGGTCTTTCGGCGCCCGACGCACAAACTCTCGTAATTAAACTTACGGGCGTCTATCACCAGCTCGGTTACGTTCTTACAATGCCGTTTGCCGCAGCAGTCCCGCGAGAAGCGGTCGAGAAGTACGGGAAAGAATTTTTGAACAATCCCGTGGGCACAGGTCCCTTCATGCTCGAAAAATCTTCGGATTGGGTTCGCAACTCGAAGATCACACTCAAGAAAAATCCGACGTACCGAAGCGACCTTTATCCTTCGGAAGGTGCCGCGGGCGATGCTGAAAAAGGCCTTTTGGCCGACGCCGGGAAACCACTGCCGTTTGCCGATCAACTGGTCTTCAGCGAGATTGTTGAATCTCAACCGCGTTGGCAGAACGGTCTCAAAGGCAATTTTGATTGGTTTGATATCCCAAAGGACAACTACGAATCGGCCGTAAAAAATAAGACGCAGATCGCGCCCGAGCTTGGCGCAAAAGCGATGGTTCTTGATATCACGCCAGGCCTCGATGTTACTTACATCGGCTTCAACTTGCTTGATCCCGTCCTTGGTAAAAATAAGCAGCTCCGCCAGGCAATGTCGTTGGCTTATGACACTCCCACCTACATTACTAAATTTTTGAACGATCGCGGTATCCCTGCACAGGGGCCGGTTCCTCCAGGAATCGATGGCAACGATCCGGCGTACAAGAATCCGAACGGTCAGTTTGATGTCGCGAAAGCGAAGGAGCTTCTCGCGAAAGCGGGCTTCCCTGAAGGAAAAGGCCTTCCTGAGTTTACGTTCGAAGGTCTTTCGGACACGAACGCACGGCAGAACGCTGAATTTTTCGTACAAATGATGTCGCAGATCGGGATCAAGGTTCGAATCAACTCGAACACTTGGCCTCAGTTCCAAGAGAAGATCAAATCGCAGAAGGCGCAGATCTTCGGCATCGCATGGGGCGCAGATTATCCGGACGCTCAGAACTTCTTTCAGCTCTTTTACTCGAAGAATAAAGCTCCGGGCCCGAACGACTCTTCGTACGACAACCCAGAGTTCGACAAAATCTACGAAGCTTCTTTGAAGCTGCCTCCTGGCCCCGAGCGAACGAAGCTTTATCTAAAACTTCGCGATATCGTTGCTGAAGATGTCCCATGGATTTTCAATGCTCACCGCCTCGGCTACCGAGTGGTCCACGGATGGGTTCGAAACTTCAAATGGACTGAAGTTGGTTACGATTACCCAAAGTACATTCGAGTCGATTCTAAACAGCGTGCCGAATTGGGTACGAAACTATAGGCGTCTTTTCACAGTCCTCGGGTTTCTTTGACACGGCGTTTCTGACGCCGTTATTTGAAGTGTCCTGCGAGTTCGCTCGCAGGCATTGCTTTTAGGGGGTGTCCCATTTTCGGTTATATCATTCGCCGCACACTCTACATGATTCCGATTTTGATCGGCGTGACGCTGCTCACGTTTATGCTTTTCAATGTTTTCGGAGGAGACCCCGCGCGAAGGTTTGCGGGTAAACACGCCACTCCTGAACAGGTTCAAACGATTCGTGCGGAGCTTGGACTCGACCGCTCGCTTCCCGAACAATATCTCTTCTTCGTAAAGCAAATTGTGACGGTCGATTACGGTCGCTCGTGGGCATCAAAACAGCTGATCTCGACAATGATCTCAGACGGCCTCGGAGCAACGCTGTCGTTGACGGCACCGGCCTTCTTCGCTTCGATTTTTTTCTGCATTATGCTCGCACTTTTTTCCGTCTATGGACGGGGAACGATTCTCGACCGTGGAACGGTCGTCGTCTGCCTTGCTCTTTTAAGTATCAGCTCTCTTGTCTACATTTTAGGTCTTCAATACTTGCTCGCTTTCCAAGGAGGCATCTTCCCGATCTCAGGATGGGACCCTTCATGGACGGGACGCTGGGAGTATTTGACCCTTCCGTGGATTATTCTCTTCGTCTTAAGCCTTGGACCGAACATTTTGATCTATCGCACCGTTATTATGGATGAGGCCTTTCAGGACTACGTTCGAACGGCGCGCGCCAAAGGGCTCGCCGAGCGCCACATTTTCGCTAAACATATTCTCAAAAACGCGATGATTCCCATCATCACAGTGATCGTTATTGAAATGCCGTTTTTGATCACAGGGTCGGTTCTGATCGAAAACTTTTTCGGAATTCCCGGTCTGGGTGGAACGCTGATCAAAGCGCTGAACGATTCCGACTTTCCGACGATCAAAGCATTCACGGTCATTTCTGCTCTGGTCTACATGATGTTCAACTTGTTGGCGGACGTTCTCTATAGCGTCGTCGATCCTCGCGTAAAACTTGGTTAAAAGGGGATCGTCGATGTCACAAACCGCAGATACAGTTTCATCCACTCTTCCCAGCCAAGCTCTAGGCGCCGCAATGTCGTCGCGCGAACGCAACTCACTTTGGTGGGACGCGCTTCGCCGCTTTAAGAAAAATAAAATCGGAGTGATTTCGTTCTTCGTCATCATGCTCTACATTTTTGTGGGCCTCATGGCGGCGGTTGGAATTCTCTATCCCGACGCACAAGTTCCCAATCAGGCGGAAGCGTACACTTCGTTTTCCTGGGCTCATCCGTTCGGCACCGATATTTTCGGGCGCGACATCTTGGGCCGCGCTGTTCACGGCATCGTCACAGCGATTTCGATTGGACTTTTAGCCTCCACTCTCTCGCTGGTCATCGGACTCGTGCTGGGCGCGGTCGCAGGTTACTTCGGTGGTAAGATCGACGGTTTGGTTGTTTGGCTCTATACGACCGTCGATTCCATTCCCTACATCTTGTTGATACCGTCGCTCACGTTTGTCCTGGGTCGAGGCCTGATCAACGTCTTCATTGCTGTGGGACTGACAAGCTGGGTGACGACGGCGCGACTTGTGCGCGGAGAATTTTTTAAACATAAAAATCGCGACTATGTGATGGCGGCTCATGCCATCGGAGCTGGCGACCGACGAAAAATATTCGGCCACATTCTTCCCAACGTCGCGCACATTGCGTTTGTTCAGTTTGGACTCGGCTTTGTTGCCGCCATCAAAATCGAAGTGATTTTAAGCTACCTCGGACTGGGCGTCGATCCGAGTCAGCCAAGCTGGGGCCTTATGATTGACGATGCGAAAAATGAACTTGCTCGACCGTTTTGGGGAAACTTGACGGCGGCGACGCTCTTTATGTTTGGCCTCATCTTATCGTTCAACCTCTTCAATGACGCATTGAGAGAGGCCCTGGATCCGAAGATGAAAAACAAGTGATGAGCCGTTTAGAAAACGCTATATTTCTGGACTGATTTTGAAGGGAACTTGTGGCGACGCTTCTTGAAGTAAAAAATCTAAAGACCGGTTTTAAAACAGACGACGGCCACTTGCTGGCGGTCGATGACGTCTCGTTTAAACTCGAAGAGGGAAAGACCCTTGGCATCGTTGGCGAGTCTGGCTGCGGAAAGTCCGTAACCTCTCTTTCGGTTATGCGTTTGATTCCATCGCCTCCTGGAAAAATCGAAGGTGGCGAGATCATCTTTGACGGAAAGAACCTTCTGACTCTTTCCGACGAAGAAATGCGCAAAATTCGTGGCAACGATATCGCCATGATTTTTCAAGAGCCTATGACTTCGCTCAATCCTGTTTTCACCATCGGAAACCAAATCGGGGAAGCGATCGGCCTTCACCAAAAGGGTCTCTCGAAAGCTGAAATTCGAGCCAAAACTGTAGAGATGCTCCAACTTGTTGGAATTCCCGAACCAGGAAAACGTGTGGATGATTACCCCCACCAGCTCTCAGGGGGCATGCGCCAACGCGTGATGATCGCGATGGCTCTTTCCTGTAACCCTCGCCTTCTCATCGCCGACGAGCCGACAACGGCTCTCGACGTGACGATTCAAGCGCAGATTCTTGATCTCGTTCGAAAGCTTCAAAAAGATTTTAACGCTTCGATGATTTTGATCACGCACGACCTCGGCGTTGTTGCCGAGACCTGCGACGACGTTGCTGTGATGTACGCAGGAAAAATCGTCGAGTATGGTTCGGTCGAAGATATTTTCTATCGTCCCAAGCATCGCTACACACAGGGACTTTTGAACTCGATTCCCCATTTTGAAACAGGCCATCGATTGAAGCGACTCGAGACGATTCCAGGACTCGTCCCATCAATGTTCAGTCTTCCCAAGGGATGCCGCTTCCAAGACCGTTGCCGTTTTAAACAAGAAGATTGCACAGTCGCTCAGCCACCGCTGGTTCCAATCAGTGGCCCTTCTGGAAAACACACGATGGCTTGCCTTCATCCATCTCAAGAAATTCGTCTCAACGAGGGTCGTGCGTAATGGCTACGAATTCACAGACACCACCATTGATTCAAGTTCGGGATCTCACAAAGTCATTCCCCATCAAGGGCGGACTTCTGGGCCGCGAAGTCGCCAGCGTCAAAGCCGTTCAAGGTGTTAATCTTGAAATTCGAAAAGGCGAAACTTTGGGTCTTGTTGGTGAATCCGGTTGCGGAAAATCGACCTTGGGACGAGCGATCATTCGATTGATCGAGCCCACCAGCGGTCAAATTCTTCTGGACGGAAAAGACATCACGAAAACAAAAGGTGAAGAGCTACGCGCTTTGCGCCGCCGTGTTCAGATTATTTTCCAAGATCCCTACGCCAGCTTGAATCCGCGGATGACGGTGGGTTCGATCATCGCAGAACCTCTCGACATTCATAACTTGTTCAATTCCAAAAAAGATCGCGAAGACCGCGTGAAACAGCTTTTGGACACGGTCGGGCTTCGACCGGAACACATCAACCGCTATCCGCACGAGTTCTCAGGCGGTCAACGTCAGCGTATCGGAATTGCGCGCGCTCTTGCGGTGGATCCTGAGTTCATTGTTTGCGATGAACCTGTTTCGGCGCTGGATGTTTCGATCCAGGCTCAGGTCATCAACTTGTTGATGGATCTTCAACAGAAGTTAGGCCTCACGTATCTCTTCATCGCTCACGACTTAAAAGTCGTTGAACACATCTCAAATCGCGTCGCGGTCATGTACCTTGGACGCATTGTTGAAATTGCGGAAAGTGAAGAGCTTTACAGAAATCCAACACACCCCTACACCAAAGCGCTGTTGTCGGCGATTCCGGTACCGAACCCACGGCGGCATGAAGGCCGTGTGATTTTGACAGGCGATGTCCCATCACCGATTCATCCGCCAACGGGATGTCACTTTCATCCTCGCTGCCCGATCGCTATTGAGAACTGTAAGGGTGAAGTCCCCCAGCTGAAGGAGACGAGGCCCGATCACCACACTTCGTGTCTCCGAGTTGCGGCTTTGGGCGCGGCACCCGGTACTCAAGCAACGCTGTAAGTGCCGGGCATAAAAAACTACTGAGTGACGGTTTTCTTGAACTCTTCAAATCGGGCGACGCGGGACTTCTGTGTGTTCACAACGCCCTTTTTCACCATTTTTGAGTAATCTTTTTTGAGCCAATTCACGCGTTCCATCGTGGACGTGTAGCCTGGGGTCGGAGCGCTCACAGCCGCTTCCATGTGAGCGATGTAATCGGCCGGGAAATAGCCCGCGCGGTAAAGGGCCATCAAGGCTCCGCGGTCGGCCATTTTTCCCTGACGTCGCGAGAGCTTCTTTTTAAAGAACTTTTCGAAAACTTTTGCGTTTACTTCTCCGGCAGCGACATTCAACCCGTCTTGGCAAACGATGTGCGTCGCCTCGCGAGCCAAAATGCCAGCAAGCTCGTCTTCCGATTTCATGCCTTCGAGGAGGCCCTTTGAAACGAAGATAAATCCACCCGGTAAACCAACAGCGACTTTTTCATCGGCATCCACCGCAGCGACGCGAAACCCTTTTACTGGCAGAACCTTGTCCAGCTTGTTCGCGCACTTAATATTTTTTCCGCCGAGATCCAGATGCTTACCGACGTATTGTCCGACGTTATTGAGGTAAAGTGTTACGGCTTCATTCTCAAGCAGCGGGTACTTTTTTAAGAACGCGAGCGACATTTCGCGACCCACCTGCTGGGCTTGTTCGGCATTCAAACCCACTTTCGCCGCGGATTTTGTAGATCCCGCCAGATCGTCGGCCAAAACCGAGGGCGCCTCTTGAGCTGTCTCGCAACTTGCTAAGAAAAAGGGAGAAAGACCCACCGCGACCGCCACGAGCGTGGTCAGTGTGGTTCGTCGAGTGGTTTTCTGGGTGGTCTTTGGGGTCAGATTCTTTAGAGATTTTAAAAATTTCACGTTTGGCTCCCTACGTTTACTTCATCATGCGGCTACGGAGGCCGCCTGATTTCATGAAAGTCACCAGGTCGGAATCGCTGACTTTGATGGATTCAATTCTTTCAAATGCAGCGTTCGAAGCCGCAGGCGCAGGCACAGCCACGGCACTCTTGGCTGAGACCGGTGTATCAGTGGCCTCTGCATCGGGTGATGTTCCAGCGTCCATCTCTGACAAAAGATCATCGGTCTCTGTCGAGACTGCGGGCTGAGCTTCTTCAAGAAGTTCGTCGGACGCGGCCTGAGCTAAACTTGCGGCGGGCGAGACGAACGGAAATACGGCGAGTATGACCAGTGCGATAAGATTATTTTTCATAAGCTCAATTTCACCGTGTTGGATGAAATTTTGCTACAGGAAAAAATGGAATTGAGTGTTGCTAGTCCTCTTTTTTTAGCTCGAGCAAAGTGCGAATCGTTTTCTTCACTTTATCGATTTCAAAAGGCTTCGTGATGTAGTCATCGGCGCCGGCCTCAAAGCCACGCTTGATATCGAATTCGGTGGCTTTGCCGCTGATAAAAACCAACGGGATATCCTTCAGCGAATCGTGCTCGCGCAAGAGCTTCGCAAGCTCAAGACCGTTGATCCACGGAAGTCCGACATCCAACAAAATCAAATCGATCGGTTTATCGCCGATCGCATCACCCAATTGAGTCCCGTCGGCCGCGGTTCGCACGTCCAGGTTTTCGCTCTCAAGGATTCGTTTTAAAGCCGCCCGCATTGTCTCGTCGTCCTCGATAATCAGGACTGAAGGACGCGTTTTTCGATTTTTGAGGTCGCGCACAGAATTCAAATCAACAACTTCGCCGGACGCCATGCGCTCACGCGCGAGCCGCTCGATTTTAGCTACGAGGTCTTTAGCATCGATTTTCTTCGACACCGATCAGCCCTGCTGCGATTCAAGCCAGCGCTCGGCATCGATGGCGGCCATGCATCCACTTCCCGCTGCGGTAATGGCCTGACGGTAATGATGGTCTTGAACATCGCCGCAAGCGAAGACGCCAGGAATTTCCGTGTAAGCGGAATGTGATTTGGTGATGAGGTATCCGGTCTCGTCGGTCTTCAGCTGGCCGCCCAACATTTTCGTGTTGGGCTCATGTCCGATGGCCAAAAAGAAACCTTGAATCGGAAGAAGCTTCTTCTCGCCGCTGACGGTGTTGACTATCTTCGCGCCCGTTACGAACTTATCGCCCACAACTTCTTCAACAGCTGTGTTCCACAAAACTTCAATCTTCGGATTTTTGAGCGCTTTGTCGGCCATAATTTTCGATGCGCGAAAAGAATCGCGACGGTGAATAATGTAAACCTTTTTCGCGAATCGAGTGAGGAATGTCGCTTCCTCCATCGCCGTATCGCCGCCACCGACGACAGCTACATCCATGTCGCGGAAGAAAGCACCGTCGCACGTGGCGCACGCCGAAACACCTTTGTTGGCGAACTGCTTTTCAGAGGGAAGTCCCAAGTACTTCGCGGTCGCTCCCGTGGAAATAATAACGGTTTTTGAAAGGTACATGGTCTCGCCGACCCATACTTTAAAGGGCCGTGCGCTCAGGTCGACTTTTGTGACGAGCTTGCGAATGAAACGCGTCCCAAATCGCTCGGCCTGTTTTCTCATGTGATCCATGAGTTCAGGTCCCGTGATGCCCTCGGGGAATCCCGGGAAATTTTCGACTTCGGTCGTGATCATCAATTGGCCGCCGGCCTCTTCGCCTTCAAACATGAGCGGTTTCAATAAAGCTCGCGACGCATAAATCGCCGCCGTGTAGCCCGCGGGACCAGATCCAATAATGATGACATTTTCAACGTTGGTTTCGCTCATTCGTATTCCTCTAAATCTCAGCCCAAGGGGCTCCAGAATAATCAGGCCAGGTGCTTGGGTCCAACCCTAGCCTCTTGCGGCGCAACGCGATACAATCTTGTTTGAGACAAGGACACTTCACCCATGAAACGCGCCGGAAAAATTCGTTTCTTAAAACCTGATCTTAAGTCGAGGCTCGGCGAAATTGATGTCGAAAGTGGCACTGTCTTGATGGAGGCGCTGTTGGCCGCGGGACTTCCCGTGGCCTCTTCGTGCCGCGGCGACGGTGTCTGCACAAAATGTCGCCTCCACGTTCGGGTGCTGGAACCCAATGCCGTGTCGCCCGTGACCTCCCACGAAAAAGGGCTTCTCGAGCGCATTCATGCAGAAAACGATGAACGCATAAGCTGCCAAACCGAGGTTCACGGCCTCATCGAAGTCGACGCTCCCTACTGGTGATCACCCGTCATCACAGGTTATTACCAGTGATCGAAATTTGCTCTGAAGGTGAAGAGCGCGGCTCTAAGGCCGCTCACCCCATAAAAGGAGCTTTTTATGATCCGCCAAAACCGTCCGCGTCTCGGACAACCCGCTCTTCAACGCACTTCGAGCCGCTTATCTCTTGCGGTTTTTCCTGTGATCTTTTTGATCGCAGGAATTCTTTCGGCGTGCCAGCCGAAAGAAACCGTCGATTCGTGGCAAATGGTACCGCCCACTCTTGAAACAACAAATTCCAAGGGTCTGCGTTTGAGCTTTCGCGGCGGCGAGAGCACTTCGACGAAATTTTCCGAGCCCGTCATCTTCAACGAAACATCATCGATCAGGTTTGCGGCCGAAGATCGGGGCCTCGATCTAAAAGTCGCCAGCGAATGCAAAAACGATGGACCCGAGCGGAACGGAATCCGAGCGGTGATGAACAGCGCGCCAGCGTCTGAACACATAGCGACAACAAAAACTTCCGAGTCAGTTTCTATCCTCGGCCTTCTTCCGCCCATCATTTTGAGTCCGCGCGCCTTAAAAAATCAGTGGCTCTGTAGTTTCAAAATTTCAGTCACAAATAGCCACGGCTCACGAAGTGACAGAGCTTTTCGTGATTTGAAAGTGCTGAACGCCCGTGCGCTCGTCGAGGCGCCCAACAACGCCACCATTAATGCGCCAAATAACACAGCGACAGCGGCCGCAAGCACGGCTCCGACAATCGTTCAGCGCCGCCTGGCCTGCCCCAGTTGGTGGACGGATAAGACCTCAAGACTTGATGCGGATCTCGCTTTGCATGAGCTGGCCCATGCGGCACGTGTTTACGGAACAGATTCACGTCCGTGGGAGCGAAGACCCCTATGTTCAGTGATTGAAACGCAACGTCACGGCCCTCTGGAAACAACTGTGATCAATGGAACTTTTCAACCCAGCTTCAATGCGCCCCGATTTTCTTGGACGCGCGAGTTTCTTCTTCCCAGCGGAAAATATGAAAATTTGATGAACCGACCTGTTCTGAAATGGACAATTCGAAATGAGGAATCGACACCTCAAACAGTTTTCATTTCCGCGGCTGAGGCCGATCTGCGGATGGCAACGCGGCTTTACTACAACAATGTTTTAAGCTGGACACGACCTCTTCGCGCGCAACCGGTGTTCACTCAAACCGGCGGAATTGAATCGCGAACGACGGCGCAAGGATTTTACGTCCGCATCGGAGCTGACGGTGTCGCCAGTGTTGTTCTACATTCGGGCCGTGGACCTTACATTGTCGCGATGTCTGAGTTCGGATACCCCAAAGGCGCGACCCATTTGATGCTGTCGACGAAAAAACCAATGACACTTGAATCATTAGCCAACGAAACCGACGTCGCTTCTTTAGCGACAACTTCGGACGCCGATCTGGACGCGCAACCACGTGATCTTGGGCACGGAGGGGCAAACGTCACAATATTGGATACCGTCGTGTTGGCGGTGTCTTCAAATCATTCGAACTTAGTTGAAACCGCGATGAGTAAATCAGAAGCGCTTGCAATGGGGCCAAGTGTGGATGGTGCAATCGTAATTAACATGACCCCAAACGAATATTACCGCGAGATTTTAGACTAACTATTTCGTTAAGGCTTCTCGAAGCGGCAGTAAAAAATGGCTTGGCCTTTTTGAAGAAAAAGACTTTCGAAGTGGGTGACGAAATTTTCAGTCGCCCATTCTGATTTGTGAAGATCTCGGGTCGCGCGAAGTTTTTTGAACTTCGAACTTTCAAACAGCGGAAGCGCCCAGTCGTAGTAATCTTCTGAGTCTGTTTTAAAGTTCACAAAGGAACCCGGTCGCATCAAGGACCAAAGGATATCAAGAAATTCCGTTTGAATCAGTCGGTGCTTCCAGTCGCGCTGACGCGGCCATGGATCCGGATGGTGAATAAAAACGTGATCCAATTCTTCGGGTGCGAAAATGTCTTCAAGGCAGGAAGCGTCGTACCGAACGATGCGCGCATTCTCGGAACCTTCACGACGGGCGCGGCGAATCGATTGAATCAAAGGTTTGTATTTTACTTCCATGCCGATCAATGACCGCGTGGGTTCCACCTTCGCTCGGTGCGCGAAAAAATACCCGTTGCCAGTCCCGATCTCAAGATCCAGTGGCGCCGAAGGGGAAACGCCGTACGTCTTTCGCCACTCTCCACGATGAACTTTGGCGCGCTCTTCGTCGTAGGCCCATGCCGCAAATTCGCCATTCAAGGCCACTACATAGTTGGTGGGGTTCGGAAGAGTTTTTGTTTCGACCAAGCGCGGTCGACGAATTCGCGCCGTCGGCGTGTCTTTAGGGGGAGCTTCCATAACGCGGACCGTACCAGTTCTTGGGGTCGCGTTTCAAGAGCTGCGTCAGGCTGGCTTGCGATCTTCACTTTATCGAGGCAAAAGTGGAATCAACAGCAATGAAAACGGTCCCAGGCGACGATCCCAATCGGCGTTTGATGATGAGGAGTGTGAACAATGAAAAAAAATCTATCACCGTGGCGCCGAGCCTCATTTATCGCGAGTTTGACTCTGGTCATTCCTTTGGTCGTTTTGCTGGTCGCGATCACGACAGCTTCGGTGGCAATAGCGCTTCCCTACAAAACTCGAGATTTCGCCGTCGCAAGCCCATCACCCTATTCGGCGACAGCCGCGAATGAAATCGCAGCCCTCGGCGGCAATGTGTTTGATCAAACCATCGCCGTCGCTTTGGCCATGGCTGTGACACATCCCTACTATGCGGCTCTGGGGGGCGGCGGTTTTGCGGTGATACGAAAGCAAAATCCGAACGGACCGTCGACCGTGGAAGTGATCGACTTTCGCGAGGTCGCGCCCAAGGCATCGACGCGCGATCTGTTCATCGGCAAAGGCGACAAAGCCGCCACCGACGGCGGACTTGCCTCGGGTGTGCCGGGCGTTCCGGCAGGACTTTTTGAGCTTCATAAAAAACACGGCAAATTGAAATGGAGTCGTCTGTTTGGACCCGCGCTTCGCCTAGCTGAAAAAGGGTTTCCGGTGAGCGGCGAGTGGGGCCAGCAAACAAAAGATAATTTTGAAGCCTTCAACCCCGCTGGAAAAAAAATCTTCGGCCGCGCTGGCGCCACCGAAGCTCTTTTACCTGGTGAAATTTTGAAACAACCGAAGCTTGCAAAAGCGCTGAAGCTTTTCAGAGACCGCGGCCTTGCAGGTTTTTACTCGGGCGCCGTCGCGCGCGATATCGTGAAGACGGTGAAAGACACCGGCGGTGTCATGACATTGGAAGATCTCAAGGATTACAAAGTCGCTTGGCGAGAGCCACTTCGCCGAAAGTGGCGCGGTCATGATCTTTTCTTGATGCCGCCACCTTCCAGCGGCGGGCTCATCATCGCCCAAGGTTTGGAACTTTTAGACCGGATCGAAGTCCGGCTCGGGGTTGCTCCTTCATTGTCTGGAAATGAAGCCCATTATTGGGGCGAGTCGCTGAAACTTTCGTTCGCAGCTCGCGGTCAGATGGGAGACCCGATGGGCTCTGACACGATGAAAGTTCTTTCTGAAAAACTTCTGGATCCGTCGCGCCTCGACCGCCTTTCTAAACTGGTCAGTCGGGACCGCGCGATCGAAGTCAAATCGACGAAGTCTTCGGACATCAAAGAGGCTTTGATCGCTCCTGCCACGGGTGAAAAGCCCGAGACGACGCATTTCTCGTTGGCGGATCGCGACGGCAATGCTGTCGCATGGACAACCACTTTGAATGGAAGTTACGGAAGTTCTGTGGTTTCCGATGCTTTTGGCGTGGCGATGAATGATGAGATGGATGATTTTGCGACTCAACCGGGGGTTCCGAACCAGTACGGCCTTATTCAAGGAGAAGCGAACGCCGTTGCGCCAGGAAAGCGCCCGCTGTCATCGATGAGTCCCACGATCATCGAAAAAGACGGCGCATTTTTCGCCGCTGTCGGTGCGCCGGGAGGGCCGCGAATTCCCAGCGCCGTTTACCAGACGATCATTCGGATTATCGCGCAAGGAGCGAACGCCGAAGAAGCTGTCGTTCAGCCGCGCGTTCATCACCAGTTCCTTCCAGACACCCTGGTTTACGACGGAAAAAAACTGGCGCCCGAGGTCTTAGAAAAGCTTCAGAAATTTGGTCACACGCTAAAAGACGCCTGGATCGCAAAAGTGTACCTGGTTAAAAAGACATCCGACGGACTACTTGAAGCAGCGGCGGATCCGCGGGGCGAAGCGGCCGCCGGCGGTCGCTAATGGGGCCCGTGATTGGACCCGTTTTACCTTCGGGACCAATCCCGCTTCAGACGGTTTTAACGACGGTTTTTCTTCTGGTCGGAGCGAACGTGTTCATGACGTTCGCTTGGTATGGACATTTGAAATCGATGGCGAGTCGACCACTTTGGATCGTTATTTTAGCCAGCTGGGGCATCGCTTTTTTTGAATATTGCCTTCAGGTCCCGGCCAATCGCATCGGCGCCACCGGATTTTCAGTGGCTCAGCTTCGCATCATTCAAGAAGTTATATCGCTGGGGGTCTTTGTCGGCTTCCTTTCTGTTTACATGAAAGAGCCGCTAAAACTGGACTACTTGTGGGCTGGGCTTTGCCTGGTCGGCGCAGTCTTTTTCATTTTCCGCGGAATCGGTTCGCCGTAAAAAAAAATCAGATCTTTCGATCTGATTTTTTTCCGATTTAAAATCGTTTTTAGAAACTACGGAGCTGGAGTTGCAGCAGGAGCTGCTTCCATTGTTGCATCAGCTGCTGGAGCTGCTTCCATCGAAGCGTCGCCAGCGGGAGCTGCTGCATCAGCAGGAGCTGCTTCAGTAGCTGCTTCTACCGGAGCTTCAGCTGCAGGCTGCTCAGAGCACTTCGAGCAACCAGTTAATGCCAATGCCGAAGCTACTACTACGAATGCAAATACGTTACGGAACATGTTCTTATCTCCTGTTGATGTAAAACTGCTAACCCTGACTGACTTCTCAGTTGCGACCCTGAAAACCACTCTGTCCGGCATCCGACGTGAGCCCGCAAAACTTGCGGGGCGTTCAACGCAAAAACAAAGCGATTACCGGTTCATATCGAAAAAAACAGGGTCTGGCTAAGTGTTTTTTTAGGGGGTCAGCGAAAGGCCTCGGGTTCTTCTGGATGAGTCAATGTGTCCAAATCGGGCTCCAAACGCGTTTCAAACGCTATTTGACGGATCGGACAGTCGGAAAGATCACATCGGCGGCAGTAAACCCGACGACACGGATCGACATGCAGATGAAGTTCGGCCGGCTGCGGATATTCTTTAAGGACGCGGCTTTCAAAGGCTTCGGTCTTTTGATGAGCTTCCGCGACATCCCAAAATTCGGGCACCACGGCGTGGGCATCGATGTGATGAAAACGTCCCGAGCGAATAATTCTCGTGCTGTGAATTTGGATCACTCCGCCAAAATCGACGGTTTTCAATCCTCGAGCGAGCACTGTTAAGATTTCGCGGTCCTCGGCGT